>Ga0310690_10005532_pt1 | contig 17074 bp, 19 predicted proteins | sample AusTroGonzalo_MG_2_FD_207661 | JGI IMG/M metagenome (GOLD analysis project Ga0310690, IMG submission 207661) | Bovine rumen microbial communities from tropical cattle in Woodstock, Queensland, Australia - Gonzalo_04 (v2) (version 2) | ecosystem: Host-associated > Mammals > Digestive system >...
AGGTGAATGCTGAGGATGAGTTCGCCTCCAAGCGTGCCGAGTTGCTGAAGCCCATGCTCGACAAGATCCAGAACGCCATCAACGCCGTGGGTAAGGAGAAGGGTTACACTTATATCCTCGACCTCGCTATTGGCGCTGCCGTCTATGTGGGCACCGACGCCGTCGACTGCACCAAGGACGTGAAAGCCAAATTGGGTATCAAATAAGATTTTGGTCATAAGACAAAAGAAAAGCCCCCAACTATGGGGGCTTTTCTTTTATTTATTATTGTCCCTTTTGTCTTGATACAAAAGGAACCAAAAAATCAAGGCCGACATCATCGGACCCAACGCACAAAGCGGGCGCTTCCCCGCCATGTCGGCCAGCCTCCCCGCCCAGCCCGGTTTAGTTTTGGCAAGCCCGGGGATTTACGCTTCGCGCGTCCTCGCTTCGCGCCCCTAGTGCTGCGCCTAAGGGGGATGGAAAGAGAGGAATGGAGAGAGGAGAAGGAAGAGAGTGGAGGAAGGGGAGAGGGGGAGGAGAGAGAGGAAAGGGGCTTTTTTTCCAACCGGCGGTGGAATTGTCACAATCCGCTTAATTAGTCGTTGCCGCCGCTGGAAAGGTAGTTCATCCGCTCTGGGCGCTTCGACGGTAAGATTTTACAAAACAATCCCCCGCCAAGCAAAACACCAACACCCCGAGCCCTCATGGCGGACGCGATCCGCCATCCCTCGTGCCCTTGGGCTTCGACTTCACCATCTTCCTGCTCTAATCTGGAAAGTTTTTGAATCTCTTTCAACTGTAACTGAAAAATTGATGTCATCCTTATCCGATTCGCCCTTGGGAGCTTCAATTCCATTCCCCCAGATGGCACTAAAACCATATCTCCCCGGCTCAAAGCTTTCAAACTTTTCGTCAAGCATTTTATAGAACGCTTCATCCGGCATTTTGTTGAATTCCAGCGAAAAGACATAAGCTTGTTCGGGGCGACGACCGAAACAAATCCTTTCTTCAGACCAGTTTACCACTTTGTATCTGGGAAACCTTACGCCTGTGATGTTCTCAACCACCCTACGCTTGACAAAATGATGCTTCATGTAATAGTCGGAATAGTTGCTGCAACCCCAAAACGTAGCCATAGCTAACACCACCAGCACCATAGGTGACAGCAAAAACAGCACTATCCGCAACCTCTTTTTAAATGTTTCGTTTTTCATAATCTATTTCAATTAACCGTTTGCCTTCTCATCTTGCGCTTTTTCACAATCTTCACAACGAGCGCCACAAGCAACCATATAACGGCAACAAATAACCCCAACTCGATCAGCCATGTCAATAGCCGCAATTCTTTGCTGCCATATATCATAATCCATCTATAATAGGAAATACATTTTACACCTCTGATTCCACGATAGCTAAAAAAGAGTTCACAAAGCTCCACTAAATATTTTACTGCATTTACCGCAAGACAAAGTGTGTTTAGCACAATCAGTGTTACTACTATTGTTTTTTTCATTGTACTTTCCTTTTTCAATTAAATAAATAAATAAACAACTGTGTCTTTCTCAATTGGCTTTTCAAAAGGCCAAAATGTGCCTATGCCTTTTATCAGCGTCAATGTCTTTTGGCATGTGTCAAAATCATAATGTACATGGTACAATCCTTTGGCAAAATCATCAAACGGTTTGTTTTGCATTCTGACGTATCCCGTTTGAGACAACTTATAAAACGTAAATGCTTCTCCGTCAAGATTATGTTTTGCAACAAAGCTATTCATGTTTGGGTTGTTGCAGATGACGAGTTCTTTTTCTCCGTCAAAATCATAGTCGTCAAACGCCACTATTGCACTCCAATCCAAATACGGCCCTTTTGAATTGTCATAATAAGAATCCCAAACCTTTGCCTCAAGCGGTACCAAACCCATATGTTTCCCGACCTTAAGTGGTTGTTGGACAACGTAACAGCATGAATCATTTAATAAATAGATACTAGCATCAGTCATTTCTGCGCCCCATACTTTCTGCTCCAGATCAATCCAAACCCTAAAGCCGTTGATTGGTTTTTTGTAAACGATGTGGCTTTTAATAGTTTTTTCACCACACGAAGCAAAAGCAACAACAGCAATTAGCAGTACAGCCAATAGGGTTGTTTTGTTATCTTTCATAGTTTCAATTTTTAATCACCATACAAACCAAGGACAAACTTTTTCTCCTTTTGTCCATTCATCTGACCAGTCGTTTTCTTTAAAAATATAGCAATCATAAAGCTTCCATTTCATCACAGAATCCATACCAACAGACCGCTCCACAAAGAGGGCATACATGCAGTTGATACAATATTGTATCGAGTCCCAGGCTTCTTCATCACCAAAACGATAACTTCTCTCCCAGCAATCCAGACACTTCAGATAAATCGCTTTCATTTCCTCATCATTATCAACGATACTGTCACATATCGCCTCTAGCGGATCTTTAGTGTCTTTTTCTGATCCTCTGTTGTTGAGGCCTCCCACTCTGATTTGGAAAGTCTTAAAGTATCTTTTAACCGAGACGGAAAAAATCATGTCATACTTATCTGTTTCGCCTTTAGGCAATTCCTTCCCATTTCCCCAGCTGGCACTAAAATCATATTTGCCGGGCTCATCGCTTTCAAAGTGTTCTTCAAGCCTCTTGTAGAACTCTTCATTGGGCATTCTATCGAATTCCAACGTAAAGACGTAAACATGTTCGGGGGGACGTTTGAAACAACTCCATTCTTCGGCGCAATCCACCACTTTGTATCTGGGAAACCTTACGCCTGTGATGTCCTTAACCACCCTTCGCTTGACAAAATGATGCTTCATATAATACTCCTGATCGTTGTTGGAGAACCTTATCACAACCACAGCCGCTACACAAGCAACCAATATCACAGTCAAGCAGATGAACAATGCTTTTATGGGTTTCGATATTTTCATTTTCAATTTCATTTCTTTTTCGTTTTAATTTTCCCACTTTTTCACCAATGACTTGTCCAGATCGCCAAACTCCTCATAAATGTTTGTTTTGAATTTGGCAATCATATTCTCATTCCATAGCACGTTATCCGAAAGTAGATAGATAGCTTTCCTGTACGGTTCTATCAATGCCTCCGCTTTCTCCCTGTCTTCCATTATCAAATATGTCCGACAAAGAATCTCTAACTGAAAGGCATATTGCGGCGGGATATACCCGCTGCCACCTTCTGCGGTACTGAAGGCCACCACGCTCTCCGTCAACAGTTTGTCGTACTCCAAGAACTTGGAAAGCTTTTCCGCCGCTTCTTCACCGTCCAGCTGCTCAAACAGCAGGTCCCCGATGACAAAATAATCCAGTTCGAACTTGTTCGTCGAAGTAGCCAATGCTATACCGATATCCGTTTCCTCTTTGGTATATTTGCTCAGCAGCTCTTCGTACTGCTTTTGCGAGCACAGCCGCATCAGCTCATACCATTTCGCTTCAACCGAGTCGAAGATTTTCTCATCACCTTCCTTATATCCCATGCTATCTCCTCCAAGTCCCATCTCTTCCATTACGTCCGAAGGAGGCAACCCATACGGCCGCTCCTGCAGATACTCTACCCTTGCACTGTCAATCCTCAGCATCTCCAAGAATGGATAGTTCCCTATGGTGTCCTCAGGATTATAGGCATAATATGTCGGGGAGTTTGAGACTGACTCCGCATCCACTATCGGCCTATGCGTGCAGCCGACCAGCATCACTATTGCCAGCAATATGGCACAAGAAATTTTCCTTATCATTTTCGTGTCGTTTTTGTTCAAATCTGTTGCCAAGTGTTTAGTTGTAATTATTACGTTTTATTTAAAGCCGATACTGCTTTTGCTTTCTGTTGTGTTGTTAGGATAATCCCTCTCAATGTATGGATAGATCTTTTTATAGTCATCCATAGCGCTGCCGATAGCCTCATAAGCCCGATTAAATTCACCCATAAAATCCTTTGCGTTGCTTATGGCGGTTTGGTAGCAACAGCAGAAATGATCCTCTAATGTGACGAAAGTGGTGCTGGTGTTGTTCAGATTGATAGAGTTAGCAGCTCTGGCCCAACCATCTCTGGTGACTTTTTCAAAATTCTTGTCACCGAAGTCATAGATAACAAATAAGTGTTTGATTCTGTTATTTGGGCCTTCGGCTAACTGCACGCGGAAACGGTTGTCGTTTTTTATAACATACAAAGTGCCGTCTTGCTTTTCATACCGATAGCCTTGTTCGTTCAGACTCTCACAAATGTTCGATTCTATTTTATTGATTGTCCCAACCGGCATTTGGTTGAAATACAAGCTGCATACTATCTGGAAAACACCAAAAATCATAAGGATGATGGGGCCTGCTGAATAATTGGAGTCGAAAACCATGTTGTACAATCCCATGAGAACAAAGAAGGTGCCCAAACCCATCGTCATGATTTCATCAGCGGAGAATTTGGATGTGATTTTTGCTTTCATTTTGCTAATCTTTTTCCGTAATTATTTCCATTCAAAGCTTCTCAAAACCTGCTCAAAGTCATCTGCCCACAGGTTTGCCTCTTTCTCTCTATACGACAGAACCATCTGGACGAACCTGTTGTTATCTCCCATAAAGAGCATCTTGCAGCTGACAGAAATAGAAGCGTCAAAGTTGTTCCCGGTTCTTCTGTAGCTAACCATGATAGCGTTAGCATTGTTGATGCGTACCCATTCATAGCTGATTGTTCCTATCAGTCGCGCATTGGGGCCAATAGATGAAGCGACCATCTCACCAATAATCTGCCTATACTCACTGTCTAAGTATTCGGTTTCATCTCTACGGAGAAAGTCGCCATAATTTCCTTCCATATAATCCAACATGATTCTGCAATACTGATCCGTAGCCTTGGGGGTCATTTTGCCCAAACCCTTCTGCTGGAAGATTATCTCATCGTCCCGAAATTGATAACCTTTGCTGATTAATTGCTTCCCGTATGGGCTATCTTTGGTCTGCAACTCAACGGTGACAGGCACCTTCACCGAGAACGCTTTGAAAAACGTATGGCTTTTCCAATGAATGGCATCGTTGACTTGCATTGCGGGCAATTTTCTCGGAGCTGGTGGATCGGTCGGTTTGTCCAGACCCTCAGTCAACATCGCCGAATAATCCATTGAGTTTAACTCTGCCAGTCTTTGCTCCGGTGATTGGCACCCTTTGCAGGTCATAGCAGCCGTCACGATAAACGTCATGATGATGCAGAAGATGAGATATACTTTCATTTCGTCCCATGCGCCACGCACCGCTTTCTTTGAGTCTTTCTTCAGCGAGGCGTAGAACTCGCGGACATAATCCTCAGCGGCTTTTCTGGCCTCCTTGATGTCCTCCTTCAAGGTCTCGTCCTTGATGTCGTAGTTGGGTTCTGAATTGAATCTGGCGTATTCGGCATCATACCTCGCCCTGGTAACGGCATCCTTCAGGATGTTGTAGGCTTCGTTGATGTCCTGCATCTTTTCCGTAGTATCCACTCCCGGATTTCTGTCAGGATGCCAGCGCATCGATTGACTACGATAAGCCCTCTTAATTTCTTCTTGGGTGGCATTGGGTGCAATCCCCAATATCTTGTAGTAATCTTTAAACATGGTCGTGTGTTTTGTGGGTTAGACTTATTGCTTTTCTGGATGGTTGTCATCATTCTCAGTTTTGTCTTTTTTCCACACGGCTCTGATGGCGCCAATCATTCCCAGTAAGATAATCAGTCCGAGAGGGCCAGGAGTGCTGTAACCAGCGTCTGAACGAGTCCCTACGATAATCACGTCAAGGACGAGGAATACGACAACGATGATGATTGTCACGATGATTTTTGATGCTTTACTCATTTTACTTGTGTTTTAGATTGTTTGACTTATTGTTGTTTGTGTTTGTTTGTCCTTTAATGACAGTCATCCGAAAAAGTAACCTCGTTTCGGAAACTTTTTTCAAATTATTTTCTAAAACACTGAGAATGAAACAAAAAAAGGCTGGATTTTTTTATCCAGCCCTTGTGACTTTTATCTGTCCTTTATCTTAGAACCTAATCCAGCATCACAAATCCCGCCCAATAATATGGCTCAGGATATTTCTCCCTTACAGTCTTTTGTGCCAAATTGAACGCCTCTCGCTTGGTTTTTCCAGAGAGCAGCTGCTCATAGAAGGTCTGCATCATCAGGCTGGTGGCGTTGTCGTCTACCTTCCAAAGGCTCATCACCAAGGTTTGCACGCCCGCCATTTTGAAGGCACGCTGCAAGCCAAACACACCGTCGCTGGTAATGTCACCCAAGCCTGTTTCACAAGCCGAAAGGACCACCATGCTTGTTCCTGACAAATCCATTGAGGCTATTTCTTCAGATAATAAGATTCCATCTTCCACATTGGAAGGAAGGGCTTTCCCTTCCCATACGTTTTGACCGCCAGATAGTATTAGTCCAGACCTTTTTAACGAATTGTCATCAGGCTTCATTTCATTATCAATGATACTTTGGAAAAATGTTTTCCTCGTTACCTCTTCGTTTCTGTAAAAAAAGCCATGAGTTGCTAAATGTAAAATATCTGTATGTTTTGCTGACAGGTTTTTAAATGCCTCTTCTGTGCCTGTTGTGCCAGAATAGACAATGGTTTTGATGTCATGTTTTTGCAAAGTAGAACTAATACTGTCTATTTCTGTCTTAGATCCAGGTAGATATCGCCATCCTGATCTAAGAGTTGCGTCAGAGACAAAGCCCCTATTTGCTATATACGAACCATCGTGGAAGCACAAACTATTTGTTAGCATCTCATTTGTATCCATGTCATAGGACAGGCCGCCAAACAAAGCAGAATTATAATACATTTCTTTTTCTCTGGCATCGCACAATTGACGAATAGTGGAAAGGCGATTCATATTATACTTGTCTGAAACCATTGTTCCCGTAGAATCACATAAGACTTCTAAATTGATTTGATGTAATACGCCAGTCGGAGAATAATAAATGTTATCTCCATCATTTAAATATTGAGCAAGTTGTGACCAAATTCGATAGTAATAGTCCTCTGCTTTTTTACCCGTATAATAATCTTGGAATGATATTGGGTCAAAGTCTTCTTTATAACCAAGATGTATCAATTTCGGACAATTCCAATTATTTCTAAAAATAAAAGCGTAGTAACCTCCTCCAATAAAAACATCGCTTGCGTATGTGCAGTTATCAGCAAAATCTATAACAACATCGTTATCCCCTAACTTTCTTACGATATCTTGGTATCTCAAATTCATAAAAGACAACTTGTCAAATGAAGAAGAATCCGCTTCTAATCGATCATTCTTTCTTGAATCAATCTCAGACGAAAGCAACAACCCTTTTGAAAGTAATGCCGCATTATAAGTTTGGAGCATCAAACTATCGTTTTCTGGGTGATGATAACACAAAAAAAGTGCATGATTGATTTGGGAATACAAGATATTTCTCGATTTCATATAGCTTTCTTGCTGTGTTGGTGTCATATGTTGAAAGCTATATTTGATGTTTTTTGTATTCAGATCCATACTGCGTTGTAGAAAAGCTGTCGCATTGGGAAAATCCGAATCTTCAAAAAAAGCGGAGAGATTTGATAATACCATTAATTCTTCTATGAACACTGGGGAATCTTTATCAAAATATGAATCCATTATCTTCACTTGCTTTCCCTTCATCTCGAAAGCTTTTTTAAAATCATGTAATTCATAATATATCATGCCCATAACAGAATATGATTCTGAGCATTCAAGGCAATCTGTTCCGAATAGATTTGTTCTAATGTCCAATGATTGGTCCGCGTATTTTAATGCTTCAGTGTAATTCTTCATTTTACAATACACGGAAGCAATATTGTTTAGTATTGTTGCATATGTGCCATTTTCTTCCCCGTGTACCAATTTGGCTGTTTCAGCCGCCTTTAGGTAATAATGCAAGGCGGAATCCAGATTGCCCATTTCGGAATTATATAGTGCGAGATTGTTATATAGTTTACTTTCAATGGTTGGATAAAATTGTCCGCTCTCAAGATAGATTTTCTCACACTCGCTTAACGAATTATAAGCTTCTTGGTATTCGCCTATTTCTATATAATTGCACGAAACATTTATTAAAGATTGGAGATAATTTGGATGGCTTTTGTCCAATGTGTTTTCTCTAATCCGTAACACTTCTAAATTCGTCTCCAAAGACAACGATGGATTGTTCATCTGTGAATACCCATATGCAATATTGTTTAGAGCTATTGCGTATTCTTCACTGTTGTTCCCATAGATACTTGAAATGTGCTCACTAGCGGTTATAAGCAAATCAACGCCTTTTTCATATTCTCCAAGCACTAGATAATAGGAACCCAAATTATTAATCGTTATAATTCCGTCAATATCGTTCTCATGATGGTACCTTGTTCGAAGTTCAAGCGCTTGCTCGCCCAATGATTTTGCTTCAGAATACGATTCCATCGAAGCATAACAATGGGCAATGTTTCTCAGCAATGTTGAATAAAACAGACAAGAAACGGTGTCTGTATCAGAACAAACAGTCAATTCTTTTGCTTTCTCATACCAATATATAGCATCTGAAAAATTTCCTCCGTTAAGTGACCTTGTACCCATATTATTGAAGGTTATTGCCATATCTGTCTGAGAAAAGCCTAATGAAGAAATAGACAAAATTAGTAAAAGCATTAAAGTTTTTTTCATCCTACTAAAGCATTTAAGTTTAAAAGAGTATAATAAACACGATGCAAAAATACATTTTCCGTATCATTAAAAACTGTTTTTGCTTTTCTATTTACAGAAAAAGGCCCGTCTGGGTTTTCTTCCCAGCCGAGCCAAACACAAGTAAAGCTGATTCGTATTACCATTCAGTTTTACTCGTGTCTCTGTTTCATTTACCATCCCCAGTAGGAAGAGGTGCTAGTGCTGACGGTTCTGCCGTAGGCATCTCTTGTGGTGGTTGAAGATCCATAGGGATAGGTGTTTGTGGTCGACGAGCCGATTCTGTTCCCGTATGCGTCAGAATAGGTGGTGCTGTAACCCGTGAAATCACTATAGCTGCTTGACGAACCAATCCTGTTGCCGTATGCGTCGTTGTAAGTGGTGTTGACATTGCCAAAGTAATCAACGCTGCTTGAAGAGGAACCGATTCTCATCCCATAAGCATCCGTATAGGTGGTGCTGACGTTACCAAAGCTGTCAACGTAACTGGAGGAAGAGCCGATTGTCATTCCGTAAGAATCGGTGGTGCGGCTGTCGATGGTGTTGCCCCAGCTGCTGTAGGTTGTCGTGGTGCTGTAATACTGGGCGAAGGTGATGAACGGTGCAAAGATCATTGCGATTGCGAGAACTAAATACTTTTTCATTTTACTGTGTTTTTAAATTGTTTGACTTATTGTTGTTTGTGTTTGTTTGTCCTTTAATGACGGTTTCTTGAAAAGGTAACCTTGTTTCGCAAACTTTTTTCAAACTTTTTTCTAAAACACTGAGAATGAATTAAAAAAACGGCTAAAAGTTGCCTCTCAGCCAGTTTATTTGCCAACAATCTAATCAAACAGAATAACTATTGCCTTTCAATAATTTCAATAGCCTTGTTTACCTTTGAATAGGATTCACCATCAGTTCCAAAGGCTTCGGCTCTTTCGCAAGCATCTTTCTGACGGTTCCCCTCAACCAAACCCTCAACCCATTTTTCCTGCTGCAAGAACTTCTCTGTCTTGTCATATTGTGGAATGTAATCCTTCAAATCTTCAATAACAGCTTTGGACGTACCATAATATCGGTTGGTGTTCTTGTAATGTAGCAAAAACCAATACTCTATAGATGGCAACGAGTCACAGAGTAACACGGACGGATGCTCCTTGTACTTCTTTCGCAAAGCGTTCAACTTTTTGCGCTCCATCTCATTCCAGATTGAAACATCGGCATCAAAAACACAGATGGCAAATCCATTATTCCGAAGCACATCTTCAATTCGTTTAGCCAATCCAGTAGCGGTTTCTGTACCAAAGTATCGAGGACGTATTTTCACACGATAGTCCTTCAATCTATGAAGATGTGTGAAATACCATTGCTCTGTAATGCCAGCACCAATTATGGTGGGTATCGGTTTTCTTCCCCTTTTTATCGCTGTTTTCCTCGCCATAGAATTCACTTTTTAATGTTGGGCAATGCGCCAAAAACACCATTACGATAAGCTTTTTGAAGCGAAGAAATCCTATTCAAGCCTTTGTATTCCACCAATGAATAAAGATCCGAGTTTCCCGTTTCGTCTTTTTCAGTAAACCAAACGGAATCTTTACGAATAAGATCGTCACCAACAGTATTTAATAATGGATCGTAGTGAGTGGTAACAAGCAATTGGGATCTGTTGCGCTTAGACAGGAACTGTTCAATGACAAATTCAACCAAATCCGGGTGCAAGGATGCTTCTATTTCGTCGATAAATAAGAACGCTTGTTTCCGTACAGCCTCAAAAACTGCCGCCTCAATTCCTATTGTGCGTTTTGTGCCGTCTGATTGATACGCATCGGGAAGAATGTATTGTTCTTCTCCTCTTATGTTATGGACTCTATGGATAAACAAAGCACGCGCGCGGTCAAAAGACCTATCTTTCATTAATCGCTCTTTAACTTCCGAAGGTGCCGTTTCATCTTGCAACATCATATCGAGTACACCTTGAGGTATTGGTTGCTTTACCATATCAGTCATAATGTCGGAGATGTTGAAATCGGCCTTGTGAACAAAATCGATTAGATAGTCTTTAAGCGCGTTGTTTTCAAGCATCTTTTTTTGAGCATAATCGAACATCCTTGTCTGTGGCTGCACCATAGGCATAATCCTATCACGCATCCAATCTCTAGCGGCATCAATCTCTTTCATCGCCACATTCACCTGCTTGCGAGCCGCGAAAAAAGACATATTGGGCAGACATCTTAAAGAAAGCTCGTCTTTCGCCGCCTGACTAATCTTAACGATCGTTGGATTGAAGTAAAGAACAGATTCGCCATCTTTCCAAGTACGCTCAAACAATTTGGTAGGTTGTTTTGATGTATAATAGTACAAACGCTCCAAAAGCACCTTATGTTGGTCAAGTTTTAGTTCATACCAATACTTGGTTTCGTCTATGTAGAAAACAAGACTGAACTCCGTTGGCTCACCTGGGGTTACCATATCAAGCCTAAAAGGTTCCGTACCCGTTTCTTCTTCGATGTCATCAGGCTTGTTAAAGACGAAATCATGCAGAAACGATAATGCATAAAGCAAGTTCGACTTGCCAGAGGCATTAGCTCCATAAACCATTGCAAAACGGAGCAGTCTAACGCCCGGGGCAACCTCAACAACATGGCAATCTTCAAATGTCTTGTCTTTTGTCGCTTCGAAACTGAGCGTTACCTCATCCCTAAACGACATAAAGTTCTTTGTTTTAAGCTCTTGTATCATAGGATTATTGAATTTCCTCCGCCAAATTATTGGTCGAGCGTGCAAAATTACACATTTTTATCCGAATCAACAAATAAAAAATATGCATTTTTCTATTTTAATCCTTAATATTACAAATTTTATGTCAAATTGACATTCTAAAACACAATATTGTCATATTTATATTCAAAATTGACAGAAATTCTGCAATGGCACACAATTTGACCTATTGCCCCCGACAGGATACTTTGGCACCTGTATAAAGCAATCGGGCTGAAGCTGAACCATCAGGGAATGGAGTGTGAAACTAGGAAATATGAACGATCATGTTGGTATACAATGTAATTGGCTCAAGCAGGTTTCCGGCACCCAAGGGATATGGCTCTTGGTTAGAGTACTGGGAAGCCAATACCGGCAGAAAGGCATACTATTGCGGTGCATCGAACTGTTACAAGACGGATCTGGTCGGTGCTCATGTTCAAAAAGCCAATAGCACCGATAAGCATTGGTACATTACGCCACTTTGCACCTCATGTAACGGAAGGATAGATGCCTTTAATGTGATATCCGAATTGGTACCTGTGCCAAGTAACCTATGAGTCAAAAAGGGCAGCTCATCCCTTTAGAATCGAGCGGCCGAAGCGATCCGGTCGGGTGATTGCACAAGTGATTCACTAAAAAACAAAGTATGAGTAATTTGTACAATTCATGAAGCGACCATTGGGCGCAACAACGGAGGGTGTGTCGAAACAGGCACACCTTCTTAATTCATGAAATCATTCATGGTTCCGTGACTTTCTTTCGTCACAACAGGGTTACTTCAGCGTTTCTTTCTTGAACGCTTACCCTTCTTGTTCTTCCTTTTTCGATAACTACGCTTACGTTCCTCGATCTAGGCCCTCTTCTTTTCCTCATCGTTTCCGTAACTGCTCTCCAGTAATTGAGAGTTTACATCCCAATAATTTTCTACCGTTGTCTCCTACTACAAACGATAACAGTACTGGCCAAAACCCGCAGCACCCAAAGAAGTTAGAATTATGAAAGTGATTGTAAACCGTTGGCCTCTCAACCAAGTGAGGCCCTTCGTGCAAATGCTTTTTGCACGGAAACGAAGCCAGCATACGGCTTCCATTCTTGTCTTCTTCTACATATAAATATGTTATTGAATTGCAAAAGTAGGTAAAAAAACAATACCCCGCAAGGGGCGCGAAAGGCAGGAGCGTGCTACCTCAGCATAGCTGCCGCATCATCCTTATACCTGCTATCCGACTTTGCAATCTGCTTCAACAACTTCTTGGCCTTAAATACCTTATGCGTCTTGGCATAGAGCAAAGCTTGGTACCAATCCAATTCATCGGAATCCAGCTTCAGCATTTGCTGGTGATAAAGGCTCTCCTCATCAGTCTCTTTTGTTAGACCGTGTATGATTATTTGCTCATCGTGGACGAGTTCTCTTGCCTTGTCAATGTTTTCCTGAGCCTCGGAATAGTTGCCTTGTTGCAGGTCATCATAAACCAGCTGTAGTGTTTCCTCAACCCCACTACCGCGAGGTAATGGCTGCTCCAGTTGAGTGATATATTCCCCAACAAGATTAGCCATCCTGAAAGTATCATGCACGATGAAGACGCCAAAGAAGAAGCAGGCTGCAGCGGCCAATGACACAAACAACTTGACCTTTCGCGCCCCACCACTAGATGCTCGTGCGGCATTAACTTCATTAGTGTCTTCTGGAGTGGCTTCGATTGGATTGTCTGCCTGTTTTTCTTGTTCTTGAAGCATAGCTTTGAGTTCCTTGCGCTGAATGCCCAACACAACATCAGAATGAAGCTTGTATGCTTTTCTAAAAGCCTCATCGCTTCGCAAACGCTCCTCAAACTGCGCCCTTTCCGTGTCGCTCAGTGTACCATCCATATAGCCGTCGAATAATTCTATATCTTTTTCTGTAGTATTCATGTCTTTTCCTGTTTAAATGTAACCCGAATAGATTAAAAAACTGCCATAACTGCCTGCTTCAACTTTTGCATGCATTTGTATTTCTGCGTTTTCACCGCATCGGTCGAGGCATACTTCATTTGCATGGCAATCTCTTCTCCCGATAGCTTTTCCCAATAGTGCATCCGCAAAATGTCGGAACAGGGATAGGTCATCTTGTTTACTATCTCGTCAATCTTCCGCTCTTTCTCCTCCTTTTCCTCCATTTCCTCTGCATCCGAATCAACCAAGTCAAGATTCTGCAAGTCCATTTCCGTAGTCATTTCCTTGAATTTGCGGTCGTTGGCCATCATCTTGTATTTGCCAACGGCAAACAGATAGGTGGTTAAGGTGCTGGTCATCTTGCCGAGCTTGCCTTTCTGGATGTTTTCCCACAATGTCACATTGGCATCCTGGTATAAATCCAACAGGTATTCTTCGCTCTTGCCGTATGAATTTCTGAAATGGTTGAGAAACGCGCCTTTGTTGGCTGCGTAAAACCCATTGATAATTTTACGGTCGTTGTTTCTGAAACCATCTATGATTTGCCGGTCAGTCATCATGATCAGAATAGTTTTTCGTCGATTGTATTAGGCGCACCCTCTCTTTGGCTTTGCTGAGGGTACTTGGCTACATAGAGCATACGGTTGTCTATCGTGACCATCACTTCTTGCCAGGTAGCATCGCTCATGGCTGTTCTGTTTTCCCACAACAGGTAGGACAGCATCCCGTGATAATTGCCTTGGCTGTCACGATATTCAAAGTTGTTTTGGTATGCTTTGCAGGCTGAGACAAACAGCCAAGCCGTAGTTTCTCTTTTCACTTCGCTCACGCTCCTCTCAGCGGGTACTTCAAACCTCTCTTGAACGCCTCTCACCACATCCTCATCTTCATCTCCTCGAGAACCAGAACCACTGTGACAGGCATCCGATACGACGATAATCTTTCCCTTATCACCAACCTTTGTTCTCAGTTGATTAAGGAAGTCAAACAGTTCATCGTCAACGATATGATTCTGTCCTTTGTATTTCCCCGAATAATCTTTACAGGCATCGTAAGGAATCCAGGCTTCATCATAACCATCAGGTTCGTCGCCATCGAGGTCGGTAATCTGTTGCCCGTGTCCAGAGAAATGGATGTAAACCACATCGCCCAAGGCCGCTTTTTTCGAAAGATTGTTCAATGCCTCCATGATGCCTTTTTTTGTGGCGGCTTTGTTGCTAAGGATCTGCACCTGTTCAAAGCCATTCACTTCAAGCATCTCAGTCACAATGGAGATGTCGTTGTCGCCATGAATCTTAAACCAACCACTTTCTTTTGGATAATCACCAATGCCAATCACAAGCGCCAGCTTGTTTTGGGCTTTGGCGAATCCGGTCAGTATTAATAATAAGGTAAGCAATAGTGTTTTATGCAGCTTCATACCGATTTCGCGTTTGTTTGAGAGTGCAATATTACTATTTTTTTCCAATATTTGCATATTGCCGACGGAATTTGAGCACCACTTTGCCACGACCACCCTTCACAAAGACCCATCAACACTACTGTCGACAACAAACGTTTAATCAACGGATAATTCTTGACAGAGTTCGCATCTTTGCAGGGTAAAACTTTTTAAACCCACAAAAATGGAAACACAAGACAACAAACCCATCGAAGTCCCAACAGGCGACACAAAGGAAGACATCAAGGCCAGAGAAGGCATCATCTCTGACGTATACAGAAACTGGTATGAAGCAAATCCTTCAAAAGCAGTTTTCAATCCCAATCTGAAGGACAATATCAATGTCAGATATTTGTCGATTACTGAAACCATCCGTCACGCCGCAAAAACCTATCTCTCAACACTGGCAGTTTTGCAATTGGATATCATCTTGAAGAATGCGTACCAGGTTGGGGAACCTTCACCAATAAAAGAGGGCGTCAAAAACCAGAGTGAGTTCGCGGAAATGATTATCATGGAATGCCCTTTGGTTGGTATTGGCACAGCCAAACTTACCGTTGGGGTGAAAAAGAAGACCGGAATGAAAATCCAGTATTGTATCACGGCAATTAATACATAAAACCGACGGAGTTACTGAGGGGCTTGCTGTCCGGCATTTCCCGTCCGTCGGTTTGTTTTCCGCACTCTACATTACCTCTTGTTTTACCATTTGGAATGTGTGCGGTTTTTCCGCCTGCAAAATTACAACTTTTTCCTGACCCCGCAAGGGGGGTATCAAAAAAAGCCGCCCGTTATGGCGGCTTCTTCTCCCGCTTGCCGCGGGGTCGGTTGGTTCGGCGGTTTCCAATATTGAGTGGCTCGCTTTCAGGATAGGCTTCGCTGTAGGCGGCATCGAGGGCTTTGCGGTTGACCTGATAGGGACTGAGACCGAGCTTCCTCCCCACCAAGGCGATGAGGAACTCGCGATGGATGCGGGGATCGAGCGCAGGCGGCGGCAACAGGTCCATACCGTAGGCTTGCTCCTCATCGACAACGGTGTTGTAGCACACGTCCCAGATGAAGTCGTCCGTAGCCTCCTCTCCCAACCAGCTCTTCAGGACATTCCTGATGCTGTATCTCCGGCACTGCTCGAAGAGGAGCTGCCTCGTGCGCTCCAGCTCAAGCCAGAGCTGCACGAAGCATTCTTTGGTGTTTTGGATTTCCTTAATGACACTCATGACACATGACACTTATGACACCTTACACTTTTCTGTAGCGCTTCTCTTCAACGCACACTATCAACCCCTGCCTGCGCCAGTTCTTCAGCATCTGCCTGATACTGTTCCGCGTAGCAGCACTGCCTTTCACGACCAGCGCCTGCTGCATGGCCTGCTCAAAGGTGAATTGAGGCTCAAGGCGTTCAAAGATCGTGTCGTTTCTCCCTATTCTCTCACGCACATAGTTGCCGCTGCCCGCATATTCCCTGCTCGTGAAGGCATTCTCGATTCGCTCGCGGAAGAAGTAAAGCGCATTTTCCAGCAAGGAATCGGCGATGTCGTCGTAGATCTCCAACATCTGAGGCGTCTGCGCCCTTACCAGCATTTCCTTCCACAGGTTGGGGTTCTGCTTCAGGCGGGTCTCGGCGCCATTCAAACCATGTTTCTGGATGAGGGTCTCACAGATCTTGCAGAGCATCACACAACGATGTCAGGAATCTGTCAACCCGTCCAGTAAACGGATGACAACCTCATCAGGAAAATAACTCAAAAACTGTCAACCAAAATCAGGAAAAGACAGTCAAAGTGTCAAAGTGTCAAAGTGTCAAAGTGATTTTTCAACCCGAAAATACTGCTAATATAAATATTAATATTTATATTAGAGCACTCTTTGACACTTCGAAAACGAGTTTGACACTTTGACACGCATGACACGCAAAAAAAATCGAAATCCCGTCAAAAAAGTCGCCCAAAAATTTGGTCATAGTCATTTCTGTTTTGTAATTTTGCATCGTCATTCGGAACCAAAAACAGAATTTCTAACTCTGATGTAAGTCTGACTTAACTCTGACTTTTCGCTCACTCAATTTCAACCTCATTTTGACCAAATTTTGACGATGGCTGATGGCCTATGACCATGACTCGTGACACCCTGTACTACCCTGAAATAAGTTGAATGGTTTTTACTGTAACCCTGCCATAGGTTGAATGTTTTTCTGTTCATTGGTTCTTAACCCTGGCAGAAGTTGAATCATTCGCGCTAAACCCTGATTGTTGT
>Ga0310690_10005534_pt1 | contig 17070 bp, 31 predicted proteins | sample AusTroGonzalo_MG_2_FD_207661 | JGI IMG/M metagenome (GOLD analysis project Ga0310690, IMG submission 207661) | Bovine rumen microbial communities from tropical cattle in Woodstock, Queensland, Australia - Gonzalo_04 (v2) (version 2) | ecosystem: Host-associated > Mammals > Digestive system >...
TTTCGAAAGTAGAACCTTCTCTAAGTCTCAGTTAGTCAAGACTTACAAGAATGGTAGTGAAGATTACCAAGTCCAATGCACTTGTGCAGATTGCAGCGGTAGAGGTTATCTCACTTGGACATCTGTTGATAGCGGTAGATGCTGGGCTTGCAACGCTACTGGTAAGGTCAACATGATTTATCACGTATCAGATACAACTCAGAGATTATTAACAAGAGAAGAAATCTTGAAGAATATCGCTGAATACGAAGAAAAGATTTATCAGAATAACTTAGCGCTTGGATTCAAGAAAGTTGATTTCGTGATTAAGCCATGGGTCCAAGATGTCTGGTTCAATAGTTACAGTTATTACAGAATTATCAAAGAAACCGAGAAGGCATATCTCCTAGGTAGAATAGACAATATCAGAGAATCTAGTTCACATGAAGATACCTTCTGGGTTCCAAAGAAAGGAATTGAATGGAACGCATGATTACTATTTACTACGCAGGTCACGAAGAAGAATTTGATTGGGTGGATGATGCACTCAGAAGAATCAATCAGTTAAAGAGGCAAGGTTATAGAGTTACATGGTCTTGCTACGATTCAGAAGATAATGAGTATTTATGGGAGAAGGTTATATGAAAATATTATTCGATGATTTCTTAGAATTTATAAAGCCCTTCGATTATGAAGAATGGGGTACCGAAGGCAAGATTGCTTTCCGTAGAGCCGCTAAGGAGATTTGGTTCTCCGATTGGTTTAAGACTGAAGATTTAGAGAAAGATGAAGATTTTATAAAGTTCATGGAAGAGAGGCTCAGAGAAGATGATTAATGAATGTCCTTGCAGATTTTGCGAGAAAAGAAGCTCATCCTGTCATGGTAGTTGCGAAGAATACTTAGATTGGGCTGATGAAAATGCTAAAATTAGAAAGAGAAAGAATGAATCAGCAAGAATTAATATTCTAGCCTATAATGAGAAAAGGAGAAAGAAGAGATGATATCTGTTAACTTAGTATTATTTGTGTTTATTTGCATCTTTGCTGGAATTGGTGCTTTACTAACATTATTTATTGTTATATATCTAATTATCGGCATTATTGATTTGACTTATTTTGACAGGCATAAACACAAAATAGTGCACTGCCCAGAGTATATTGAAGGAGAAGATAAGAGGAAAGAGTTATGAAAAAACTTAAATATACACAACCTGAAATTATTAGATACGGCAAAAAATTCATTCGTTGTGAAATAGATGAGGATTCATTTCAAGAATGGCCTACACATTTCAACTTAAAAAAAGAGTGGAGCGACATGAGTGATTTTGCTGATATCTATCTTTATAATAAGAACAAAGAATTAGTTTTCTTTACATCTTGTAACATAGGTTATCAAGATTATGAAGCTACATATAAGTATGTAAAAGGTTGGGATTCAGCTTATTATGTAAGAGAAGATTATCTGTATCTATTAGAGTATAGATATAAAAAACCACTTTATTCTGATGATTTTTCACTTCGTATGATTGAAAAATATATGGGATTAGTTGTGGATAAAGCATTTGAACAGGAGGCCAAGAAAAAATGAAATACATTAGAACGAAAGATGGAATATTTGAGGTAAATTGGTTCGATGCCGATGAATTCGGTGACGAAAATGGGGAACCTCATTCTAATTGTGAGATTGAACAAGAAGCCGATACCATTGAAGAATTGTGTGATGAGTTTGTATGGATAAGTCCAAAAAATGAACATGCTATAAATCATAGTCCAATAGGAGTTCAAAGAATTCACAAAAGAACGAATCCAGAATTAGAAATTTATGGTGCTATTTGGACTGATAAAGGTCTTATCTATGTAGCGAAGATGAACGATAAAGGAGAGTTGGAATTGTTATGAGATGGACAGAAAAAAGAAAAGAAGCCAAATACGGGTATAGATATTTGGGTGGAACAGATGGTTTCGGAGAAGGTTGCCAAAAGTTAGGTCAATTAGAAGATATTGAAGATGCTTGGGGAATTGAACTAATTAAGTTAGTAGATATGATTGAAACTGAAACTTATATTTGGTATAGACATACTGGGTTTATGGGAATTACTGAAATTTTAGAAGGACAAATAGAAGCTATTTCAAAAAACGGAGAACTATTTATAAAGACTGTTTTCAATATAAACCAAAAAGACTTTTTTGATTTCATAAATAATCATTATTATGCAAAAGATTACGGTAAGACTTGGGCATTAACAAAGGAGGAACTGGAGTAATGACCGAACAAGAAAGAGAAGTGTTAACTGAAGCTTTTAGAAATGTTATTAAGTGTTCCAATGGTATAATTTATGAAACTCTTGCATTGTTGTTTGAAGAAATTGCTAAACACCCAGAACTTACTTTGCAACAAGTTTTAGTTACTATTTCAATGAGCTTAAGAAAATTGGCGGAGGAGAGAAAATGAGTAAAGAATTAACACCATTAGAGGCATTGGAACAATTAACAACGCTAGGTGTTGTGAGAACACCACAGACAGTTAAGGAATATGGCGAAATTATTGAAACCGCACTTAAACGATTAGAAAAATACGAGCAACAAGATGATTTCCTTAAAGATTGTCAAGAGTATGCCTTTATGCCTTTGGAAAAAAAGATAAAGAAACTCAAAGCATTAGAGATTATTAAAGAGAACATTGGACTAAAAATGAGTGTTGATGAAGATATTGGTTGCTTATATGTGCCAATTACAAAATGCTTTCAACCATTAGAGAAGAATATTGTTATTGTTGGTTATATTCAAGGCAAAGATAAAATTGATTTACTAAAAGAGGTGCTGAATGAAAATTGAAGATTTAACAATCAGAAAATTAATTGAGATATGCGATGAACGTATTGGTTGCTTAGACTGCCCCTTAAATAAAGCATATGGCGAGATTAAAATTGCCCTATGTGCGATACCTATTAAAGCAATTAAAGATATGGAGGTAGATATTTATGAGTAGAGGTTTAAAAGCACTAGATTATTTATTTGAAATGCATTTGAAATATGCGCCAACAAAAATGGTTGGAACTGATGAATGTGAAACTGATGAAAGCAAGAAGTGGTTAGACAATATAATTGTTGTTAAAAAAGAACTTGAAGCATTTGATGCTGTTAAACCATTGATTGGAAAGGTAGAAATCTTTGGCGGAGATTATTTCTTAGTCTTTTCTGACGGTCATTTCTACAGAATCCCAAAAGAAAAATATGACTTACTAAAGGAGATATTATGAGTTTTGAAATGATGATTGATGGTCAAAAATGGAGCATTGAATTTGTTCCATATGTAGAAGGCGCACTGACCATACCTGAAGAATCTAGAATTTTAATTGAAAAAGATTTAGATGAAAAGGCTGCAAAATTGTTTTTTGTATACCACGTAAGTCACATTTTATCTGATATGCGAGAATTAGATGCTCTTGTCGAAGAATATATTGAGAAGAGAAAAAATGGACTAATGGAAGAGGCTTTCCGCTATGACTAAAGCAATTTTACTGAGCATCCAACCTAGGCACCTACGCAATATATTAAGCGGTAAGAAGGTGTTTGAGCTTAGAAAGAGGTTTCCTAAGGATTATATTGGATGGGTCTATCTCTATTGCACAAAGGCCAATCACATAGGTTTCTTAAGTAAGCAGTATCCAGGTAAGGTAGTTGCTAGGGCATGGATAGATAATGTGATTGTTGCTGAAGATGAAATTGCTATGCAAGCAGGCTTGACAAAGGAAGAGTTTGATAGTTATAGCAACGGTAGTAAAGTATGCGCTCTGCATATTGCTAAGGTAGAGATATTTGATATATTTAAGGAAGTAACTGAGTATGCGAAAAGACCACCGCAGTCATGGTGCTATATATGGAATATTTAAAAAGGGCGCAGTTTATCCTATAATATTATTAAATAGCCTAGAAGAAGCTGAGCGAGTAATGCAAGGCAAGGAGCAGATATGCGAGATTAGGGAGGTTATAGGATGATATGGTGGGTTAAGTTATTAATATGCGTTCTAGGAACAGTAATAGGTGCTGGCCTTACTGGAGTAGTAATGGCAGTGCTGATGTATCTTTTTATTAGATGGAAGGAGAAGAAAGAGATATGAAGAAATTATTTTTACTACCGCTCTTGCTAGTTAGTATGGTAGGTTGCAAGATGGAGCAGCAATGGACTAGTTTAAAGGACAATGAAGAGTTGTATGTATTTGTGGAGAATGACAGTTATAGTCATGCTTATGCAAATAGTGCAACTTACAAGATTAAATACCAAGCATATAACACTGAAGCAACTTTGACAATTAATGTTGTGACTACTTATGCTGATGGTAATGCTAAGAAAGATTGCTACAGCGGAATGGGAGTATCATATATCCATAAAGGAGTAAGCGCATGAATAAATTATTATTAAGTAAAAATGGTAGAAACCATATTAGAATTATGCCAGTGCAAAATAGCATGGAAATTGCTGAGACTGATGCTGGCAGAATAGAGCAATGCAAGGAAATATTTGATAAATTGCAAAAATCAGACTCTGCTATCCGTCATTCTTACTATTGCAATAGGAAAAAAGGCCTTCTCACAGGTGTTTGGGAATTGGATGGTAAAATATATTTGGATTATTGCTTCCATACTGCAGATAAAGGAATCTATGTTACTACAATTTATGTATGGCCTCAGGATGGTCTAGGTGATGCATTGAGCATAGAGAAGTTTTTAAGGCAGAATTTGCTCAGTATCGGTGAAGATTATAAGCAGCAAGTTATCGAAGGTAAGGAAGCCTGGGAAGAAGCGCATGACCCCGGAAACGCTCTTAGCGAACAAAATTAAATTGTGGTGCGGAAAGCATAATTGGCTGGTCTATCACTGTGTCAATGGGACATTTTATGATTACCGAGGCCAGGTAGTGACCTTAGCATTCCCAAAAGGCTTTCCAGATTTACTGATTTTGACTGATAAAGGGCAGGCATTATTCGTGGAAACTAAGGTAAAACCTAACAAACCTACTCCTGACCAGGTAAAATTCATAGATGAGCTACGTGCTCGCGGTTTTAAGGCCAGCGTCATATATAGTTTAGAGGAGTTTGAGGCCTGGGTAGATTAGCATTTGATATAATTTTCATCATTTTGTAAAACTTATATACATATACATGTGATGAGTTATGCGAAATTGTAAAAATTCTAATAACGTAGTTAAATGCTAATAAAATGCTAATAAATGGTATGGAATGCTAATCTGTTTTGACTATCTCACTGAATATTATTAAGATTTTGACTGCGTCTTTTATTAATTGTAACGTAATTTATTAGTTTAAATCCAAAAGTTTATTAAGATTTATCCACGTAGCGTTTCGGGCTGTCATAAAAATCATGACATAGCTTTGACTAAATAGTCTTTTTGATATTGCGCGGTCACGCGCTGACTGTTTTTATATTTTATGCGCGGTCAGAGAAATTAAATTATCTTTATTTTTGTGAGTACCGATTATATAATAAACTTATCATGGGAAGACCGAGTAAACTAAACGAAGAACTTATTGAACTAATGGCTAGCAAACTCCGCAAGGGATTGCCTATTTCGTCATGTTGCGACTTACTGGAAATCACTGATATGAGCCATTCTAACTGGATGTCTCAAGGAAAGGACGATGCAGACGCAGGCATTGATTCTCTTTTTTCACGCTACTTTTACACCATTAAAAAAGCACGCGCGGAATTTGAAGAAATTGCTTTAGATGATATCCGTAGCGGTAGACCAGGCTGGCAAGGTTGTGCGTGGGTCTTGGAAAGAACTAACCAAAAGTACATGCCCAAGCAAGAGTTTGTAGCGGAAGAAGGAAAAGTTCAAGTTGTGCTAGGCGGTAAGATTAAGGACATTAAGCGCAATGATAGTGCTAAATGATGAAGAGCTCTATTTGAGAGATTTCGCTGATATTTGGTTCACTAATTGCGATGCTAGATATAGACCGCTAAAAGGTGCCCGTGAAACAGGAAAGACTTACAATTTCGTAGGCCTGGAAGCAGTTTTTAAGATATTATCGGATAGCAGAAGAAATATCATGATGGTGAGACAGAATGATAAAGATAATGCTAATTCAAACTATACTATATTAAAAGCTGTTGTAACGCGATTAGGAGTGGCTCACCTATTCAAGTTCACTAAGAGCCCGTATAAGGTGACCCGCAAGGACACCGGCCAGGTCATTCTATTCTGCGGTATGAATGATGTCGAGAATATCACATCTACCAGCGTTGAGGTAGGTTACTGGACTGACATATACTTTGAGGAAGCGTCGCAGTTAACCAGTTACGAAGATTTTAGAGTCGTTGACGGTTCGTTACGTTTACCTAATAGTCCAGACGCTGATGGCTTAACCTGCCAGATTACATTCTGCTTCAATGCTTGGGATGTTGGCCACTGGTTATATGATTTATTCTTCAAAGGTAGGTTGGAGGATGATGTAGAGGAGCTGGAAGCCAATAGGTACCAGTTCTACTATGACCCAGACTTTAACTTGGGCTATGGTTATGGTCTAGCCCTGCACATATCTTCATTCCGCTGCAACACTTATCGCAGACCGGAGAAGGATGAGTCTATGCTGATACTTAAAAATACCGCATACGACATTTATAAGGTCGAAGGTCTAGGATGCTGGGGCCATATCGGTGATGCAACCTACCCTTATTGGAATGAGAGACTCATTATCCCGCATAGCCAAGCAATGGCATTCAGGTATAGCAGGTTCTATATCGGAGTTGACATTGGTGGTACCAACGGTGAGTCCAAAGTGCTTAAAGAGAATTATCGTAGCGCAATGACCATGGAACTAACTGGTCTTACTGCAGATAATAGCACGCTGGTTAGCATCAATGAGTTCTTCTATACAAATGAAGGTAAGTCAGTGCACAAAGATGGACCAGAGATAGCCGATGACATGGTAAAGACCTTATTGCTCTGGAGGGACATGTATCCCTTTATGAGAAACCAGACCATTATATGCTATGTTGAGAGCGCCGACCCTGGAGACTTTCAAGGACTACTCAGAGTCAAGGCTCAACAAAGAGGATTATATAATGTCAAGTTCGTGAACTCCACCAAAAACAAGATTCAGTCCAGAGTAGACTTTGATAACCTGCTTATGGCGTTTGGGGAGCATTTATTCACGGACTTGTGCTACAACTTAATTAGAGAAATAAAAGCAGCTAAGAAGGATGAGGAAGGCCATTGCAGAGCTGATGGGAACGACCACGCATTAAATGGTTCTGAGTATTCTTGGATACCGATGCTACCTTACATAAAGAGGTGGAAGGAGTTTAAAGAAAGATGACACTATTTGAGAAGATTAAGCAGAAAATCATGAAATTCTTAGGTCTAGAAAAGCTACCAGAGAATCCAAACAATGACCGCTTGCTATTTGTGAATGATACTGAGAATATCAAAGCGGAGCAGGTCTTGGCCAATAAGATTTGGTTCTTAGGTAATGGTGACGACCTCTTATCATTCTATACCGGTGAGCAAGTAGATGGGTTCAACAACAATCCTATTTACAACCGCAATAAGAGAAACTATTTCTGGAGCAAGTCCAGCCAAGAATGCAATATTAAGAGAATGCACAGTGGTATTCCTCACGCAATTATCCAAACCGCTACTAACATTGTCGGTATGCCAAAAATTAGCATAGCTGATAAGCAAGATATTTGGGATGAGATAGCAAATGAGAATGATTTCACAAATAAATTGACCCAGCAAGGTAGACCATTAACTCTTGCTGAAGGTTGGGGTGGTTGGAAGATTAATTTCAACAAAGACCTCAGTAAGCATCCTATTTGGGAATATTATGAAGGCCTAGATACCGAGTATATTTACAAATGCGGATTACTCGTTGGTATCGTGTTTAAATCTTATTATAGTAAAGAAAATCAAAATTATGTATTACTAGAAACGCGTTACAAGGCTAAAGGTAACTCCTATATTGAGTATGAGCTCTTCAAACTTCAGAAAAATAACGAGATTACTGAAGCTAACTTAGATGACATTCCTGAGCTCTCTGACATTCCAAGAGAACCAACGGTCATTGAAGGTTTAGATATGATTCTAGCAGTACCAAGTAGATACTTCTATGACCCACTAAATCCAAAATATGGTAAGAGCATTTACGCTGGTAAAATAGATTTATTCGATATGCTCGATGAGGTCTGGTCACAAGCTAGCCAAACAGTTAGAGTATCCACACCGGTTACTTGGCTAAATCCTGACATTATGCAAAGAGGACCAAATGGTGCTATCGGTTATGAGAATTTATATAACAGACAAATTATGATGAAGGAAGGTATTCCAGATGGTGAGGGTCATTTAAACCAAGACATCGTCACAGAACAACCTGACCTAAATTTCGATAAATATGGCATGATTGCTAAGGACATCCTAGATTATATTTTAACTGGAGTGCTTAGTCCAGCAACTCTTGGTATTGATGTAGCCAAGAAGGATAACGCGATGGCTCAAAGAGAAAAGGAGAAGGTCTCCATTATGTTCCGCAACAACATTATTGATGGTGAGGAGCATATGATTAGAGATATCGTCCAGCTCTCTCTCATGGTGCAAGAGTATATGGATACCGGTAATATTACCTTAGCAGATTATGATATTAACATTAAGTATTGTGAATTCGCTAATCCAGCAACTGAAACGATGCTACCAATCTTAGGTAGTGCTTGGTCTCAAGGTCAGATATCCACAGAAAGATTTGTGAAAATGATGTGGCCTGATGACACTGATGAAGAGAGAATGAAGGAAGCTGCTTGGTTAGATGAAAATAAGAAAAATGACGAGTTTGATTTGATGGGAGCGCTAAACAATAATGAGAACGCCATTAACGAAGCTATGGTATCAGCAGGAGAAGATGAAGAAGAACCTGTTGGACCAGAAGAACAAGTATCTAGCAATAATTTATAAGGACGTCCTCCAGCACAAACCTCTCAGAGATATTCACTTAGACCTACTTAAATCAACAGTGAATCCGAACAAGGTTTTACTGAATTATGTAGGTAAAGTAGCAAATAAAGCTAAGAAACTCGATAAAGGTGCTGGTGCATACTACTCACTGGGCTTAGATACCTTAGCAGTTGCTATGGTGCACCTATTTAGCAGTGATGCAGTTAATTATAAAGCCACGCTCATAGTAAATAGCGAGGTCAGAAAATACGAATCAGAGCAAAAAGCGGAGATTTTAATTAATTCTTGGAAAGAGAATAGGGCTAACGGTAAAATCTTCTATATTGCTAGTAAGCACGCTGACTCAGCAAAGGACCATGAGCCATGGCAAGGTAAAGTTTATGTAGACCGATACTGGCACAATTATGATACTGATGGTAGATTAGGTCAATTTATTCGTGATAATGACATCAAAACAGTGCAATGGGTCACTGGTAAACCTGTCTGGTTCATTACTAGACCAAATTGCAGACACTATTTCACAACCTATTCCATCGACCAAGTCCTAGCAGGAAAGTACCACATTCCTAATAGAAAAATTGGAGATAGGAGATTGCAAACTCCAAAGGGTGCTAACCTAGAATACTATGAAAATCGCTTAAAAATGCTATTAGCATTGTATAAACAATATAAAACCGAATTGCTCAGAAAGCAAATAGAAAAAACTAAGATATTAATTAGTAAATGGAAAAAAACCTTTTAATTTTTCTGTTTCTAATTTATAATAAAATCGAATACTCGGAGGAGGAAAACTCATTTTATGGATGAAATGCCGGTAAATAATGTCCCTACGGCGGAGACACAAACAACAGAACCAGTGCAAACTGACCAACCAGTGGCCGAAACGCCAGTTACTGATAAACCAGTTAGCGCTGAAAGGACTTGGACCAAAGACCAAATCGTTCAAATGATGAAAAAGCGAGTTGCAAGGTCGCATAATGCTTTTTTCAAGCGATATGGTGTTCAAGACCTAAAAGCACTGGATGAATTATTCGAACAAAGTAAGAAATTCAGTGATATGAATGGTGAATTTGGTAAAATCCAGTTGAGAAACTCAGAATTGATGAGAGAAAATGCCTTCCTAAGAAATAATGTTAATCCGGACAAGTACAATGACATTATTGCTTATTTCAAAGGCAACGACATGGATTTTTCTGAAGAAGAACTCTTAAAAGCACTTCCTACTCACCAAGAATGGTTAAGGCAAGCAGCGCCAGCAACGACAATTAGGTCATTGGGCTCTGAAGCGCATACATTACCAAAGGTGGATGAAGCAGAAAGAGCAGGCAAGTTGCTAGGCGTTAAATTATAGAATAAAGGAGACATCAAAATGTCAAGAGAAGAATTGTTACAAATGCTTCAAGAAAAAGGCATGGACGATGATGCAATCAAAGCCTTATTAAAGGAAACATTAGACACCTTAGATAAAGACTTCTTCGACCATGATAGAGACGAAGCAGAAGCGGAAAAAGAAGACGCCGAAGCCGCTGGAAAATTATTAGGCGTTGAATTATAATCTTTAAGGAGATAGAATATGAATAGTTTTGAACTTATTGAAAAGTATCTTCCAAAAGCGATTGATAAATACTTTTTCGAAGATGCAAAAACAGCGATTTTAGAACAAGGAAGCAAGTTCATCGATGTTAAATTCGACCAAACCGGTTACGTTAAAATTGCTTCATTCTTAATGGATGGCTTATCCGATTACTACCAAACCCAAATGAACAGCGAAGGCTTCTTAAGCCCAGAAGCTGCTCGTCCATCTGACCCAGCACAATATGCTGCCTATGCAGGTAACTTAGCATCTGGTGCAAGAGATGGTTTTGCTCTTGGAAACGTTTCTCTCCAATGGGAAATCTTCCGTCTCCAATGGGTTCGTGGTAAACAATTCAGAATCGACTACATTGCTGATGAAGAAACCGCTGGTATCATCATTGGTAACGCTGTCGAAGAATTCAACAGAACCAAAGTTATTCCTGAAGTCGATGTTTGCAGATTTGGTATCATTGCCGACAAAGCAAGCGCTTCCTTAGGTAACTTAAAGAGCGAAACAATTGATGCTAATGAAATCATTGCCAACTTCAATGGTGCCTTTGAATGGTTAGCAGAACACGAAGTTCCTGAAGAAGAACAAATTATCTTCGTCAATCCTTCTGTTATGACTTTAATCAGAAACACAACTGAATTAACAAAATTCTTAACCCAAGGTGATTACAAATCCCCAGCCGGTTTAGATTTCACAGTTGAAAAATATGCTGGTAGACCAATCATCGTTGTTCCTTCCAACAGATTCTTCACATTACCATTGTTAACACAAAATGGTTACCGCGCACAATCCGGTTCCAATGTCATTAACTACATGGTCGTTTCTACCAAAGCCGTTGTCCCAATCAGAAAACTTGAATGGAACAAAGTTTATGGCCCAGAAATGTCTGGTATCGCTGGCTTCCATGGCTACTTAATTAACTACTTATTATACCATGGTGTCGTGATTCCTAAGAACAAGATTGTCGGTTGCTACGTTTCCGTTTCTAGCGCAGCTGCTACAACTAAAGTCAACACCTTAGCAGTCGATACAAGAGCTGGTGCTGTTCAATATGCTTGGAAAGTTGTTAACTTCTACACCTCTCCAGCAGGTTTAAGAGGCACATTATGCTACAATAAATCCGCTGCATTCACATTAGGTGCAACAGGTATTGTCCCAGGAACAACAGAAAATGTCAACGCCGTCGTTCTCGGTCAAGATATTACAGAAGCTGGTGGTAGCGTTACAGCCTACTTCGGATTAGTTGATGATTCCGGTACAGTTATCGCCACAAGCGGTGCAACACCAATCAGCGTCACACAACACGCATAATTGACTAATAATTTAAGGCCTGAGTAAAATCAGGTCTTTTATTTTGGGCAAAATTATGCTACAATAAATAATAGACAAGCGGAGTTGTCCCGCTTAGAAACCAGCCCTCCCCGCTGGTTTTTTATTTTATTCTTTATTTATTTTGACCTATAATATATAATAAACAACGTAGAGGTATTTGAATATGGCAAAAAAGAAAACATATCATGACGAAGAAGGTCATTTTACTACGAAAGAAAATGATGGCGGACCTTGCCACCATGAAGGTTCATATAGTGCTAGTACATTAGATGGTGAGAGGTTAGGTAGTGTTAAAGCAAAATCTCCAGAAGAAGCCGAAAGATTAGCACAACAAAGATATCCAGGACATGGAGATGAACTAATTGTTGATGCTTTTGATGATGACTACGAAGAAGAGTTCGAAGATTATCACAAATCTTACGAAGAAGTTTTCACAGATAATGATACAAAACAAATCGAAAAATATGCTGAACATTATGGCGTGGATGTCGACGAATTAAAAGATAGAATTCACCAAAATGCTTTAGATAAAATAAGACAAGGTGATTCCGTTACTAACGCTAAAAACGACGCAATGGAAGAAGTTTTAGATGAACTCGTCAGCGGTAGTTTTGATAATGAGGCTGATGAATATATGGAAGAAATGCAAAGAGCTGCAGATGAGACATTCGATATGTCTGATATGGAACCTGAGGAACAAGTTGTCGGCTTTGATGAATCTGATGAAGCAGGAAGTCCATACAAGGAACTTGATAGGCAGTGGATGAAAGACTATATTGATGATAATCCTGATAGGTCTGATAAAGATTTAATGGATGATATAATAGAAAGATTCAGTGAATTATCGCCGGAGGATGAACAGTATGTTAAAGGAGTTCTTAAAAACAGAAAAGCACCTAAAGAATCCTTTGCCGATAAGTGGAATAAAAAGGTCGGTCGTTCTTCACAAATGATTAGTTTAGTTGATAATGCTAAAGCTAATGGACAATCTCCACAACAAGTTTTAGATTCTGTATCTTATGATATGGATATCGAACCAGGTTCAGAAGAATTTAAGGAACTTAAAGATATTGTAATGAGAGAAACCAACAAACAAGGTGAATACAATAAGTATAACATGGGTAGTAATAAATTGCTATCAGGTGATGAAAGAAAGAAAATGCAAGACTTATCTGATGCATTTAAGAAAGCCGGTTTATATAATGAAATGGAAGATGGCTATGAAGATTATGGCGCTAACATGCAATGGACCAGTCTCACTCATGATGGTACTTGGGTATTAAATCCTCGTGAATGGAGAGATTACATGAATGGTAGTGTCAGTGCTGATGAGTTAGTTGCTAGTAAGAAAGGTGATAATTTCTGGGGCAAGAAGTTCAAAGAAGGTATTACTCGTAAGCCAGTTGAAATGCCAAAATACCACTGGGATAAAGGTCACATTGTAATTGATGAAGGACCAGATAAAGGTAGTACTTTTGATTCAGAAGATGATTATAGAAATTCAGTGAGAAGCGAATCTGCTGAAAAAGATTGGAAATCAATGTCTCGAGAAGAACGCAGAGACTTATCAACTAAAGCAAAAGATTTAAGAGATAAATTGATGGATGAATACTATAAACCAGGTGGAATCAATGAACAAATCACAAAGTATATTAATCAACATCATAAACTAGATAACGAAGAACTCTATAATAAGATGCAAGAACACTTTGATGAGGCAGGAGCATTGAGTAGACTTATTAACAATGCTGGTGTTGGTTTTCTAGGTAATACAATGCCTGATGAAGAAACAAACGAAATTGTGAAAAATGCAAGAAAAGTTATAGGAAAATATAGAGGTTAGATATGCTACAAACACGATATATCACATTAGATGAATTTAAAGAATATTTCCATATTGACCTAGCTGCTGAGTTCGGTTCTGATACTGAAGCAATGTCCTTCTTAGTTAGAATCGAAGATAGATTAGAAACATTTTGTGATTCTAAGTTCAACACAAATATTAGCATGAAATATCCTTGTTTCACTGATTACCAGAAGAAACACTACAAACTAGCATTATTAGAGCAAGCCATTTACGTATTCAAGAATGGTGATATTAGTGTAGATAGCGGTTATGACCCAGAAAAAGGTGAAATTGCTAGGACAGAAAGATATGCTATTGCACCAAATTGCAAAGATAACTTAAGACTTTGTGGTATTTGGAATAGAAATATTCCTAATATGGGACCATTCTGGTGGGGAATTTTCTAGTATGATTGATATTTATCACTCTCGCAGGACTAAATATGAGAGATGTCCTTATTATAATGATAAACCAGATAGAGACCTCGAAAAATGGGTTCTAGTTAATAAACCATCTGGATATATTTACTGTCAGCCTGTTGATACTAGACAGTTACAACAAAATCAAGTAAATAATGCTATGATGTTTGATAAAGACTCAATGGTGTTGTGGACCAGCGACCACACTGATATTAGCAGAGGGTCAGTTATTTTATATAGAGGCCATCCTTGGATTGTTGATAATACTAATCGTGAATTACACTTAAAAGAATCCGAGTTCGGTCATGAACATTACGATACATATATCTATATAAGGAGATAGTTATGATTAATCAGTTGTATTCACTAATATACAGCAACTTGTATCTACAATCTCCAGTTTTATCAGGTAATATGCAGAGTCACATTCGAGTTGACTCAATAAAACCTAAAGAAATCACAATTGTTATAGAAGCACCATTCTACGATATGAAGGAATGGAGTAAGACAGGTAGAATATTATTAACTGGTGATTCCTACAATGGAATAACAAACTACGCCCAGTGGGTAAATGACATAGGTGCATTTGGAACACGTAATGATTCAATGCATTGGGTCAACAGAGTACTATATGTCTGTTGCAAAGCTATTGCTGTACAGGAAGGAGCTGAAGTTATCAATGAGTTACCATTATGAAGATGAATTAAATAAAGCGTTATTGAAGATTCAAAATGAGCTCGGCCTTGATAAGGTCAGTTTCGTTGTAGAACCTGAACAATTATTTGCAAAAAGAAATTCTCTTGACCCTAACAAGATATTCGTTGTTGTAAAGTATCTTGCTAGTGATATCGATGTTAATGAAAAGACGCAACCTGTGCAAGTTCTTATCTTAGCTGAACAAAATAGTTTAGATATGACAAGAATTATTTTTACAGAATTAGCAAAAAGATACAATTTCACAGTATATGCAGATACTACTAACGGCTTTTATGTGAAGTATCAGTATTCTGACCCTGTTGTTTTAAGCAATTTCAATGAAGTATCATTCGGATATCGCTCCATTTTATATCTAGGGGTAACTCTTAGAATCATGGAGAATGTCGTAGATGTCGGAGTAACTTCAAGCGGTAAGTACTATCCAGGTTGTATTATGATAGATAGTGAAATATTAAAGCCAACAGCATTCTCAATTGCTTATACTATGACACCTAACACTCAGCAACTTGCTACAGAGAAAATTTCAAGTTCTGTAAAAAGTGTTAGTGGTTTTAGTATTTCACTAAGTTTTAATATGATTGAATCAACTTTGTTAACTAATTTAATTAATACTTTAGGAGAAACAAAAACAGGAAATGAAGATTATTCAATTACCTTTGAATTAGATGGAGTTTCAATCACTAAATCAATGAAAATTGTTTCAACTGATATGATATTTACACCAGGTGGTTTTCCTGAGTTGAGAATAGGATTGCTAAAATAGTATGAGTGATGGCAAGATTTATATCACAATATCTGATACTAGAGGTGGTGGAGGTGGTGTAGCACCTACTCCTCAGCCACAAGTAACACCTTCAACTCCTGAGACTGGTAAGTCAGAAGGACAAGCAGGTGTCATTTTAAGATATGCTGAACATCAATTTTTTAACTTCGTAAAATCACAAACAACTAAGTTAATTAATGCAGGAATCAGTAATATCGGTAACTACACCGGTAACTATGCACTACAAGATGATGTTAATCTTATGATGAGCTCACTATCTTCATTAAGAGGTATTGGTGTATCAGTTATTGCTGGTGCGAAAATAGGTGGTCCTGTTGGTGCTGCTGTAGGTGCTACCTTTGGAATAGCTGCTCAAGAAGTCAGTTTCCAATTACAAGAGAAACTAAACAGATTCCAGAACTACAAACTCAATAAACAGATAGATAAATTAAGAATAAGAAGCGGTCTAGATGCTTCAACTAATGGAAGTAGAGGAACCGAAGGATGAAATTAATAAGAAATAATGTTTCATATGAAATAGATGAAGGTATGGTATTAAAACTTTGCAAGAATGAAACTCTTGATTCTGCAACAGTTATGATATCAAATCAAACAACTAGCATTGGATTTGTACCATATGATTTAGTTTTAATTCAAGATGAAGAAGAAAGATTTGATGATAGATGGATGCTGATTGATTCTGTTTCTGTTACTCAGATATGTTTGAGTCCTAGTATCTATAACTATACAATTTCACTTTTCAGTTGTACAAAAGCACTTGAAAATATTCCTTTACCGACCTTAAGAATCACTAACAATGGACTTGGTAAAACAGTTTGGGATTATCTCAATCAGTATTTAAACGAATATGGACCAAGATATAGAGCAAGCACTGAAAATTCTGATGTAGAAAGAAGTTTTCCAGCTAGGTATGTATTTAGTGAAGGGGTTCAGGAGAAGTTTAGTTCTATCTTGTGTCCTGAAATGCAGTGGAATGGACCTACTCTTAGAGAAGTTTTTAATGACCTAATGATGGTAGCTGATTGCATTCCTGTTGTGAATAAGTTCACTATTGATTATGTGGATTTAAAAGAACTGAGTGGGACAGAAGTAACTGGATACAACTATGTTGAAACATCTCAGTCTTCAGAAGATTATGTTAGTGAATTATATATAGATTTACACAATGTTCAAGAAGATAAAGATACAAACAGAATAACAACTACTCTTTCTGAATCAATTATCGTGAAATCAGATGACCCTTTGCTAACAACAGAAAACTTTTTCTTAGAAACTCAGCATCCTATTGCTAGAATTAGGCATCTATTCTGTACCGTTTGGGGATATGATGAAAATAGTGTCTTTGGTGTACCATATACCGTTGACTTATGCGATGTAGATGGTGTTTCAGTTGTTCATGAAGAAGCTGAATTCAACACTCTTCCTGTTCAATATTCAAAT
>Ga0310690_10005536_pt1 | contig 17063 bp, 11 predicted proteins | sample AusTroGonzalo_MG_2_FD_207661 | JGI IMG/M metagenome (GOLD analysis project Ga0310690, IMG submission 207661) | Bovine rumen microbial communities from tropical cattle in Woodstock, Queensland, Australia - Gonzalo_04 (v2) (version 2) | ecosystem: Host-associated > Mammals > Digestive system >...
CACCCATGCAAAGAGTGTTTCTGATAACTCGAATAAAAGTCTGATCAGAGAACAGAAATTTAAACCATCTGAGTCCTACAAATTCGGAACCAAAGATACCGTCTTTGATCTTATAGTTCTGGAAAGCCATGATCCATCCGAACAATGGCAGATAATAGAACACAATACCATAAACCACAAAACATGCAGCAATGATAAGAAGAACTCTCTGTCTCTTCATCTCGGCTTTGGTATTCTTTTCCTTCAAAGCCGGAGAACGTGTACCCATAAGGCTCATATAATTGCCTCCCCTAAAGTTTAGAAATGGCAACCACAGTCCATTATAAACTGTGGTTGCCACCACTTAATTGACTTTAATCATTAAGATTTAATAAGGTTGTCCAAAGTTTTCTGCATGTACTTCAGGAATTCTTCCGGCTTACATTCAGCATAAGCAGCCATGTATTCATTCCACTTAGCTTCGAAGTCGTCAGCAACAACAACCTCAGGCAACCAAGTATGCTTGGTATCGCCCATCTTTGTCCATGCAACACCTGCGTCTGTATCTGTCTTCAGGTTGTTGGAGAACTGATACATAGGATACCAGATACCAACCGGACCATCTGTCGAACGGAGGAACTCATTGTAGGAGTTGTATCCGTAAGCCTTGAAGCACTTAACGAGCGGCTCAGCCATACCAGCGAAGAATTCATCGTTGGAGTCACCAGGCTGCATCGTGTTGATGCCATCACGGGACATACCGCCATACTGCGGGAAGTAAGAATACATGCAGCAGTGAGACTTCGTGTAGTTGGAGTCTGCCCACTTATCACGCATTTCCTGTGTTCTGTAGAATACGCCATCTTCTCTTACGAGGTAGTCAACATCCTTGATACCCCAGAAGCGGAGGTTGTGCATATCCTGATCAAGCATACGGTTAAGGAACTTGAAGGCCTTATCCGGATCCTTACAGCTTGTTGTTACAGCGATACCGGAAGCAGAGTTCAGAGTATCTGTAGCACCAATGTACCAACGGTTTGTCATACCCTTGTCGATCGTTGGTCCCAGCGGAACGTAGTTATAACCGAGCTCATCAAGCTTGTTAGCCTTGAAGTTATCGTTTACTGTACCAGCAAAGTTCCACCACTGATCGCACATACCGAGAACAGCACCTGTAGAGAGCTTAGCCATATACTCGTCGTATGTCTGAATAGCGAACTCAGGATCCATAAGGCCCTTATGATAGATCTCATTCAGCTTAGCAAAGTATCTCTTAGCTGTAGGTGTGGTGTTGTAGTCAACGATCTTCGGATTGTCCGGATCATCAAGATTTACGATAACGGAACCATCGTTCGGATAACCATCGAGGAACTCAGGAGCGTTCTCAATACAGAAATATCTCCAGTCTTCACAGAGACATGTGTAAGGAATGATCTTTGTTCCATCCGGGTTTGTCTTATTCTCAGCGTAATACTTCTCAAGAAGATCATAATAATCATCCAATGTTTCAATCGTTGGATAGTTTGCCCACTCAAGAACTCTTACCTGGATCCAGAAAGCCTCGTCATTGTAACCGTGAGAAACAGGCTTACCTTGATAGCTGTTGTTGAAAACATTTGCCCAGTAGATGTGACCATCGTGCTTGAACATTTCCCACTCTTTGTCGGTGTACATCTCTTTAAGATTTGCAAACTCCGGCTTAGCAAGATAATCATCCCAAGCTACGAGATAACCGGCCTTGTAAAGGTCTTCACTTCCGTCACCGCCATCGATGAATTCCGGAAGATCACCAGAAGCAACGATAGAACCGATAGCCTCAGAAGATGTCTGACCAGCAAGCCAGGTCTCCTTAACACGGATACCCGTGTCTTTAGCGATCAGCTCTTGAATCTCGTTACCATCGTTGATTTCACTACCATGCATAGCAGCGAAGAAGTTCCAGTTCAAGATCTCATCTTTTTTCTTTGCGCAACCTGCAAATGCACCAAAACCCATCATGCAAGCCATTGTAAGCGCGAAAATCTTCTTCGATTTCATTACATAACCTCCTCAAATTTGTTTTCTGCCGCTTATGCGACATGTTTATGGTTTAATTTTAGTTTTGTAGGTGCTTTTCAACAACCCGAAAAACTCTTACTACATACCCGAAAAAGTCTAGGTAAAAAAGTACAACAAACTCAAGGCAAAATTTGCTTTGTTTATGCGATTTGCATTAAGACTCTCTGTGTGTTTTTCTGTACTTGGAAGGCGTACAGCCCTTTGTTTCAATAAATTTCCGGATAAAGTAGTCACAATCCTTATATCCGACATCAAAAGCGATCCGGTTGATCTTCTTGTCAGTATTGATCAGCTGCTTGGATGCCTCATTGATCCTATAATTTGTCAGGTAATCTTTGAAAGACTGATTGTACTTTTTCCGAAAGATCTGACCAAGATAGGAACTGTTAATGAAGAATTTCTCGCCAAGATTCCTTAAACTGATGTTTTCCGCGTAGTGATCCTTGATCTCTGCTTCGATTTCGGCCAGAATACCTCTTGAAACGTTTTTGCGAAGTCCCATAAGGTAATCCGCATATTCTATGGCAAATCTTTCGAAGTGCTGGGCACTGCCTCGATTGATTGATTTTTCGAAAGATTGCTCGGAGATATACTGGATCACTTCTTCCTGATTTACGTTGTCATCCTGCTCAGTTGCCAAGTGGATCAGCTGGAAAAGGAGATAGTTAATATTCAGGTCGATTACGTTATTCGTACTTTCTGCCGAATTCATATCCTCATATAATTGTTTTACGGCTGCCCGGATTGCATCGTGATCATTTGACTGAATGGCTGAAATACATTCATCAAGACTGGATTTACAAAGAACGATGCCGTTCTGCCCGACCTGTATATCCTTTTCATAAAAATACAGATCTTTCTGATTGTGAAAGCCTTTGATACTGTCGATCCTGGCACAGGAACTGTACGATTTGGATAAAGAAGAGACATCCGGAACAAGTTTTCCGCACATTATACGTACCGGCTTGGCAAACAGAACTTCAAGTTTTTTCAGGAGCATCTGGAAAAACTCTTCTTCGCTCATATCCCGTCTTGTTGCCATGTTTTCGCAATATATGAATCCGACGTCGTAATTATCCTTCTCATAAGAAACATCAAAAATGAAATGATTGACACTCTCTTTAAGGATCTCTTTCAGCGCCACAAACAACTGTTTTTGAAGCAAACGGAGGTCATAATCGTCCTCATCATCTACAATGCCTTCAGTCATGATCTCAATGTCAACAAAACGGATCCCACCGGTAAGTTGAAGATGATTATTCACATACTCAACATTCGTATCGTCATATTTTCCTTTAATGATAGACATAAGATTAGAGGCAAGGTACGCATCTTCCATCTTTTTCTGTTTTTCTTCGACCATGGTCTTCTCTTCATTAAGATTCGCCACTTTTCTCAAAACAGAGATCAGGTCATCCTTGCTGACAGGTTTCAGGATATAATCAAAGCATCCGTTTCGTATCGCTGTTTGAACATATGAGAAATTGTCATAACCTGTAAGGATCACGAATTTGGCATCCGAAAGATGCGACTTATTGATCTGCTCCAGTAGTTCAAGGCCCGTCATGACCGGCATCTGGATATCGGAAATGATAAGATCGACCTTATTTTCTTTGAGATATTTCAACGCATCTTTTCCGTTTGTCATAAGCGCATCGATATCAAAGCCCTCTTTGTTCCAGTCAACAAGAACCTGAAGACCTTGAAGAATATACGGTTCATCATCTATGATCATTACTTTCAACATAATCGATTACTCCTTATTTCCGATCAGTTTGTTCAGAGGGACTCGGATCAGTACGCACATTCCGACGCCGACCTCGCTGTCTATACTTATTTTCGCCTGGTTTTCAGAATGGAGTTTCAATCGGAGACAAGCATTCAGGATCCCCACGTGCTTCTTCCCTTTTATCTGTTCAATACTCACATTTTCAATGTTCTTCACCAGCGAAGAAATTTCGGCATCACTCATGCCACCACCGGTATCTTCCACTTCCATGCAAAGATAGTCCTCGCTCTTATAAACACGGACAAAGATCCAACCTGCAGATGCTTTTGACTCAATACCATGAACACAGGCATTTTCAACAAATGTAACCAAAGTCAGTTTCGGAATATATAGATTCTCGCAGTCCTTCTCCACATCAATATCAAAAGAAAGACGGTCACCGAAACGGTAACTCTGCAGATAAAGATATGCCTCTATGGATTCGGTCTCTTTTTTGACCGTTACAAGATCATTTCCCCACTCAACATTCTGACGTTCCATAACCGCAAGCTTTTCCACCATTTCCGCAGTCTCATCCTCTCCACGGAGAATACTGTGCATGCGGATACTCTCCAGAGCGTTGAACAGGAAATGAGGATTGATCTGACTTTGCAATGCCAGCAACTCGGCATTTTTCCTGGCAAGATCATTCTCCTGCTCTTTCAGTTTATCTTTATATAAGGAATTAATAAGCTCATTGTTGATCTTAACGATACGGTTATAGTTTGACATGAGCATGGAGATTTCATCGTTTCCTTCGATATCAGAAATTGGCTGGAACTTGTTCGTGCTGCTTCCTCTAAAAGCTTCGGCAATCTTACTGAAACGGTTGTCGATCGTCTCTTCTATCGATTTCATAATGAAAACAGGCAAAGCAAGAGTGATGATCAGCAATACAAGAACGATACCGAGCTTGTTGGTGATCACACTGAGGATCAAAATATCATCACTGTAAATATGTATATCCACCTGTGTACCGGCTATGTCGAAAGACTCATGTTCTGCAATGCGATGGAGTCTATCCTGGATTACGGAATCAAGCGAAGTCGTTGTATCTCCATATTTGGCAAAAGCAACATAATTGCCGCAGCAAATATACATGGTATACTCATCGGAAAACTGCATAAGCTGCGTACGCACGTCCTCACTGTCGATCTCGACAGCTACGATCTTGTCATATTTACTGTCATACACGTTTTTGAAGCGTTTGACATATACGATCTTTCTTCTGGACTCCAGTCTGGCATCCACATTGTTATCGTAGTAAATAAGTAATGATTCATTTTTGCCACTGACGATAAACCGTTCATACCATTCCAGATCTGCCGCTGCTGTCAGCCTTTTAAAGTATTTTCCGTTATAGATGGTCGGGTTGTTGGAATAGATCGTAATTTTATCTTTTCTCATACCGGTCAAAGTTTGAAAAAACGAATCATTAAGAAAATCAAAATATGCGCTGTAGTATTCGGAAAGATCTTTATAATCATGGTCGAGAAAATTCTTAAGGCCTGCGTTTTCACTGATTGCCGTGACAATACTGGCGTTATAACTGATAACGCTGTTGATGGTATTTCTGTAACCGTAAGCCACATTCCTCATCTCGGAATGCCGTCTATAGTTTTCCTGTGTGTATATGGAAACAAAAATGACCGTATCCGTAATGACCAGAGGAATGATAACGCAAAAGACATACATAATAAGGAATTTATTATGCAGCTTCAAGTTGTTTAAAAACTTATCCAGCGCTCTCTTCAGCATTTACGAAAAAACTTTACTCCCCACTATACAGATACTTTGGCACATGTAATTATACCAAATAAAAGCACTGCCTCCCACCCATTAAGGATGAGAGGCAGTGTATAGTACAAACCAATCGTAAGAAAATCAGTTAAACGGATTCTCTGTCGGATAAAGCACGCCAGCCGGCTTGTTGTAGCCGATCTTGCACGGGCAGATGCCGAGGAGCTTAAAGGTCTCGAACATCAGTTTGCCGTAATGACCGAAGGCAACAGCACCGTGGTGCGGGAATCTGCCCTGGATAAGAACGTGACGATAGAATCTAGCCATTTCCGGAATAGCGAAGATAGCGATACCACCGAAGGAACGTGTCTTAACATCAAGGATCTCACCTTCAGCGATGTAGGAAACGAGTTCTCCGTCGCTGTTGCACTGCAGACGATAGAATGTGATAGGCGAAGCAGCGATGTCACCCTCAAGAGTACCACGTGTGAAATCCGGATCAGAACCAGCCGGCTCAAGGAGTCTGTGCTGGATCAGCTGATACTTGATCGCACGGTCAGAGCACATCTTGCAGGATGGTGTGTTACCGCAATGGAAGCCCATGAATGTATCTGTGAGCTTGTAGTTCTTGAAACCAGCTCTATCCTCATCGTAGATGTACTGCGGCACGGAGTTGTTGATGTCAAGAAGAGTAATGGCGTCATTGCTGATGCAGATACCGATGTACTCGGAAAGTGCACCGTAGATATCTACTTCGCAGGATACCGGGATACCACGGGAAGCCAGACGGCTGTTAACGTAGCAAGGCTCAAAACCGAACTGGGACGGGAATGCCGGCCAGCACTTATCAGCGAATGCAACATACTTTCTGGAACCCTTGTGATTCTCAGCCCAGTCAAGCAGAGTCAGTTCGAACTGTGCCATACGGGCGCTCATCTCAGGATAATACTTGCCTTCACCCATTTCCTTAGCCATGTCTTCGCAGACAGCCGGGATACGCGGGTCATTCTCGTGCTCTTTATAAGATACGAGCAAGTCGAGCTCAGAGTTCTCTTCGATCTCTACGCCCAGCTCATAAAGACCCTTGATCGGTGCATTACAAGCAAAGAAGTCCTGCGGACGAGGTCCGAATGTGATGATCTTGAGGTTCTTAACACCGATAACTGCACGTGCGATCGGAACGAAATCAGCGATCATAGCAGCGATATCTTCAGCTGTTCCGACAGGATATTCAGGAATATATCCGTCAAGATGTCTCATACCGAGGTTGTATGAGCAGTTGAGCATACCACAGTAAGCATCACCACGGCCATTGACCATGTCTCCGTCACCTTCTGCTGCAGCCACGAACATGCAAGGACCATCAAAATTCTTGGCGATAAGGGTTTCCGGTGTCTCAGGACCGAAGTTGCCGAGGAATACTACGAGAGCATTGCACTCCGCCTTCTTGACATCTTCTACCGCCTTGAGCATATCGAGCTCGTTCTCAACTGTTACCGGGCACTCATAAAGTTCTCCCTTATAAGCTGCCTTGATTGCAGATCTTCTCTTTTCAGAAAGAGCAATCGGGAAACAGTCACGGGAAACAGCAACGATACCTAATTTAATTTCTGGAATGTTGTTCATGTCTTAAATCCTCCTTAATTGGTTATTCCATTATAGCATTGTTTATTGACCATAATAAGCATTTTTTCCATGTTTTCTAAAATAATGTTTGTCCTGGAGTTCAGATGGAGCCGGAAGGACATCCTTATTGATGATCTCCGTACGGTAGGCCATCTTGGCCACCTCTTCAAGCACAACAGCATTGTGCACTGCTTCATGTGCGTCTTTTCCCCAGGTAAAAGGACCATGGTTCTTGCAGAGCACTCCCGGGACAGCCTCATAATCCAGGTTTTCTTTCTCAAAAGAATCTGCAATGAGGATACCTGTATTCGTCTCATAATCTGCATCGATCTCTTCTTTAGTCAGGCAACGGACACAGGGAATACTGCCGTAGTAATAGTCCGCGTGGGTCGTTCCGTAGCACGGAATGCTTCGGCCACTCTGCGCCCAGGATGTCGCATACGAAGAATGCGTGTGTACCACTCCTCCGATATTCGGGAAACGCTTATAAAGGATGAGATGTGTCGGTGTATCGGAAGAAGGTTTATACTTCCCTTCTACACGGTTTCCTTCAAGATCCATGACAACCATATCATCAGCAGTCATCGTTTCATAAGGAACGCCGCTTGGCTTGATAACGAACAGGCCGCTTTCACGGTCGATGGCACTGACATTTCCCCAGGTAAAAGTAACCAACCCGTATTTCGGAAGAAGCATGTTGGCTTCAAAAACTTCCTGTTTTAATTGTTCCAGCATCGTAATAACCTCACTTGTCCAAAATCTCTACAGCGCTCTTTTCAATAGCGAGACCCGGCACATACTTCTCCATGAAAGAAGCAAATCCGTCCATATCTTCTTTAGAGGCCGTGATCTCACTTCCGGAAGAACCGGCATAGATCTCGTTATCCAGATAATCAGCAAGAGCTACGCCTTCATTCTTTGCAACCATATACAAAGCCAATATCGCGATACCCCAGGCACCGCCCTCACCTGCTGTTTCCATAACACAAACCGGAGAACCGATTGCAGCGGAGGCAATCGTCTGGCCGGCCTTCGGCGTCTTAAAGAATCCGCCGTGTCCATACATTTTTTTAACGACAACTTTTTCTTCCTTAGTCAGAATATCCAGACCAACCTTCAACGCGGCCAGTGCGGAATAAAGATGCATGCGCATGAAGTTCGGGAGCGTGAAAGAAGCTTCTGCATTGCGTACAAACAACGGACATCCCTTGGCAAACCCGGTAACCGGCTCACCGGAGAAATAGTTATAAGAAACCAATCCGCCACAATCCTTGTCACCATCCAAAGCGATGCCGTAAAGTTTCTCGAAAAGCGCTCCTCTGTCAAACTCCTGGCCCATGGCTTTGGCAAACTCATCAAAAAGCTTGACCCAAGCATTGATTTCGGAAGTACAGTTATTGCAGTGTACCATGGCTACCGGCTCGCCTGTCGGTGTCGTAACCATGTCAATCTCCTTATGGAGACGCTTCATGTTTTCTTTCAGAACGATCATGGCAAATACGGAAGTACCTGCAGAGATATTACCTGTTTCTACACGAACGGAATTAGTCGCTACCATACCGGTTCCTGCATCGCCTTCCGGCGGACACATTGGAATCCCGCTTACGAGGTCTCCGTCTTTATCCAAAAGTTTCGCGCCTGCTTCAGTCAGAGAACCTGCGTTTTCACCGGCAGAAAGCACTTCCGGAAGGATCTCGTTCAAAGTCCAGTCGAAATGCTTATCTGCAACGATTTCATTGAACTTGGCAAGCATCTTCTCATCATACTTGCCTGTCTTATCATCGATCGGGAACATGCCGGAAGCATCGCCGACACCAAGTACTTTTTTACCGGAAAGACGGAAATGCACATATCCGGCAAGTGTTGTGAAATGACGGATAGACGGTACATGCGCTTCTCCGTTCAGGATCGCCTGATAAAGATGTGAGATACTCCATCTTTGCGGAATATTGAACTGGAATGCTTCAGTGAGTTTGTCCGCCGCTTCTTCCGTAATCGTATTTCTCCAGGTACGGAAAGGAACAAGAAGATTGTCATTTGCATCAAACGGAAGATAACCATGCATCATGGCTGAAAAACCGATTGCTGCAAAGCCTTTGATCGTTACGCCATACTCTTCTTTTACGTTTTTCTTCAGATCCTGATAGCAATCGGAAAGTCCTCCCCAGATCGCCTCATCCGAATATGTCCAGATTCCGTCAACCAAAGCATTTTCCCACTCTTTGCTTCCGGATGCGATCGGATTTCCTTTCTCATCCACAACTACAGCTTTGATTCTGGTAGATCCAAACTCGATTCCTAAAACGGCCTTACCCTGGCTCAATAGTTCTTTTGCATCCATATTGCACCTCACCACTTTTTCTCCGGGCATCTGCCCTTTTTCGTTGCGGCCCTGATCTCAACATAACATCCGCATGCCAAACAGGTTCCACTAATTAAGTTATCACAAGAGCGGCACAATTGTAACCGCTCCTGATAGATTTTTTCGCAAGTCCTGTCATTTTCCGAAAACGCCGAAACCGCACGAAGAACCACGTCTTTGTAGCGGCCTTTGTCCATCTGGCTCAGAAGGCATCTCCGGCATGGCTTTTGCTCACTCATGCAAGCTCAACCTCGATGTGCATAACACTGCACGCCGGAATCGTAAAGCGGATCTTGTCTCCTTCTTTGGTGATACCGCTAAAGTCTTTTACCGTAACCTTTTCCGGATCATCAAATGTGTTCTTATCATCCATCTTGCCTGTCAGGAACTGTGCTTTTACAGAAGACACATTGTTTCCGGCAAGCGTGGTTTCAATCTCGTAAGAATCCGAGCAGGAAAGATTGGTCAGCGTGATGTGGTACTTCCCGTCTTTATCCTTCGAGCAGGACTCGTGAAGATTCGGAACCATATATTCTTTTTCCAGACCAATCATCTCAGAATTGATATGACTGTCGATCAAAGTGCCGCCTTGGTGATACTTATACAAATTGAAAGCATGATAGGTCGGCGTCTTGATCATCTGGTCACCTTCGGTCAGGATCACAGCCTGAAGCACGTTCACAAGCTGCGCTATGTTTGCCATCTTTACGCGCTTGCAGTTCTTGTTGAAGATATTGAGGTTAATGCCGGCAACAAGCGCATCACGCATTGTGTTCTGCTGGTAAAGGAATCCGGGATTTGTGCCTTCTTCAACATCGTACCAGGTACCCCATTCATCTACGATCAAGGCAATGTTGCCATCCGGATCGAAGGATTCGATGATCGCGGAATGCTTACGTACCAGTTCTTCCATAAAGAGTGTCTTGGAAAGAGTCATATACCACTCTTTTTCATTAAAGCCGGTAGCGGCGCCCTTCTTCGACCAATCATAAGGCAAAGTATAGTAGTGCAAAGAAATACCATCCATGAATCCATGAGCGTTGTTCCAGGACCCGGAAAGCTTATGGCATTGACGTAAAACAGTCTCGGTCCACTCGTAATCCTGAGCATTCGGACCACAAGCGATCTTGCTGATCTTCTTTTCCGGATTATAGTTTTTCACATAGGACTGGTACCTTCTGAATTGATCTGCATAGTACTCCGGAAGCATATTGCCGCCGCAGCCCCAGTTTTCGTTACCCACGCCGAAATAATCCACAGTCCAGGGCGCTTCATGACCGTTTTCCTTACGAAGCTCCGCCATTGGTGATATTCCGTCAAAAGTCATATATTCAACCCACTCGCTCATTTCCTGAACCGTGCCGGATCCAACATTACCGTTGATATATGTCTTACAGCCGAGCTGCTTACAAAGTTCCATATATTCATGAGTACCGAAGCTGTTGTCTTCCACGACTCCGCCCCAGTTGGTATTGATCATCTTTTTTCTCTTGGATTTATCGCCGATACCATCTTTCCAGTGGTACTCATCGGCAAAACATCCGCCCGGCCAGCGCAAAACCGGAATATTCAGTTCTTTTAACGCAGAAACGACGTCGTTACGCATGCCATTCGTATTCGGAATATCCGAATTCTCACCCACATATACACCACCATAGATACATCTGCCGAGATGCTCGGAAAAGTGTCCCTGGATCTCAGGATTTATGTGTCCTAGCTCTTTTTGGGGGTCGATCACAAGTTTAAACATAATGACTCCTTTCACAGTTTAGTGAAATAAAAACGTTTTGTGTTTCACTATTTGCTAAACTGATTAAATCTTCACTTGAAAATAAATTAAACTACAGAAGGAAAAATATCAAGTATCAAATTCTCGGATATGTAGTTTTAAAGGATTATATCTTGAATTTGTCCTGTTGAAGAGAGATTTGTTTTTGTCTATGATGAAATAAAAATGAAAACTTGTAATATTTCATTATCGGATTAACTTTTTTCTCTGTTGGAGGATAACTCATGCTTTGTTTGCATTCTCTCGAAGATGCTTCTGAAATTTTCAAGGCATTAAGCACAAATACTCGAATTCAGATCATGGATCTGATCTATCATAACCAGAATCTGAGCATGAATGATCTTGCAAATCTGCTCGGGATCACAAACAGTGCCGTTACCTTGCATATCAACAAACTTGAAAAAGCCGGACTGATCCGCATCTCTACCACTTCCGGAAAAAGGGGTATCCAGAAGATCATCCTGCCTTTATATGACCGTATCATTATCGATATGTTTAAACCCGAGAACAACCGCGCCCTCCCTTATTACGAGGACAGCATTGCTATCGGCCAGTACACGAAAGCTGACATCCACCCGACTTGCGGTATTGCTACCAACCAGGAGATCATCGGCGAACTCGATGACCCGAGAGTCTTCTCTTATCCGGAGCGTTTCAAAGCCAGTGTGCTCTGGCTCGGTAACGGTTCCATCGAGTATAATCTTCCAAATCGTCTTCGTGCCGGCCAGCTCATCCGGGAACTACAGATCTCTTTCGAGATCTCTTCAGAGTGTCCGTCATTTAATAACGATTATCCAAGCGATATCCACTTCTATATTAATGACAAATTACTTGGTGTATGGGTAAGCCCCGGCGATTATGGCGACCGGAAAGGCTTGATTTCTCCAGGCTGGTGGCCGGCCCCGCTCAACCAGTATGGTCTTCTAAAAACATTACTGATCAATGAAAAGGGAACATTTATCGATGGCACACACAAGATTGGCGACGTAACGATCAATGATCTGGCCATTGACTATAACAGTGAGATCAATCTGAAATTTGCGGTTCCGAAGGATACGGCCAACTGCGGCGGTATGACCCTTTTCGGAGACGAGTTCGGCGATTACAGCCAGAACATAAATATGAAATTGTATTATTTGAATAAGGAAATCAAGGAGGAAAACAATGCTTAAATTAGTTAAGACAGAAAACGGTCTGGTTCGTGGTTTTCAGGGGAACAATACCAGGATCTCCGTATTTAAAGGTATTCCTTTTGCCGCACCGCCCGTCGGCGAAAACAGATGGCGAGCTCCGCAGCCTTGTGAAAACTGGGAAGGCGTCAGAGAATGCAACAAGTTCGAAGCGATTTCCATGCAGGATCAGCCTGGTGTAGGCACAGATATCTACTGCCGTGAGTGGCACGTGGACAAAGACATCGAAATGGACGAAGACTGCCTTTATCTGAATGTTTGGACAAGCGCGAATTCCATCGATGACAATCTTCCTGTTCTGGTATGGTTCTTCGGAGGCGGATTTCAGTGGGGTTACCCGCGCGAGATGGAGTTTAACGGTGAAAACATTGCCAAACGCGGAGTTATTGTTGTTAGTGTAAACTATCGTCTCAACGCTTTCGGGTTCCTGACTCATTCGGATCTTTGCAAGGAAGCACCGGATGCTCCGGCAAACTTCGGTAACCTTGACCAACAGGCAGGTATTAAATGGGTCATTAAAAACATTAAGAATTTCGGCGGTGATCCGAAAAATATCACCATTGCGGGACAGTCTGCCGGCGGCGGAAGTGTCCTGACTCACCTCACCGCTCCGTCCAGTATCGGTCTGTACCAGAAGGCAATCGTTTACTCCGGTATTATCGAGAGCCCTTACATCAAGGATAGTGTTATTACTCCGAAGCCGATCGAAGAAACCTGTAAGATGGGTGAAAAGTTTCTCGAAACTCTTGGCGTAAGCACAATTGAAGAGGCAAGAAAGATCGATGCGAAAACGATCCTTGAGAAAGCATCGGATTTCCGTAACAAGAACATGTTCTTCTTCACACCATGTATCGACCATGTATATCTTTGCGGAGAACCTTTTCAGCTGATGCTCGAAGGCAAGCAGGCAAATGTACCGATCATTGCCGGTAACACATTTGACGAATTCAAGAGCTTCATCTTTGCTGACTCCAAGGAGTCTTTTGAACAGCAGGCAAGAGATACGTTCGGTGACCGCGCCGATCAGTTCCTTTCCTTCCCGGAAGCACATCTTGTGGAAGATGGAAACAAATATGCCAATGTCCGTGGTATTGAATGTTCAGTCAAAGCCGCTCTGGATAAGACTTCTGCACCAAGCTATTACTATAGTTTCGAAGTCGATATCCCGGGCGAAGATGATCCAGGCACGTTCCACTCCGTGGATCTCTGGTTCTTCTTTGAAACACTGGCCGCCTGCTGGAGACCTTTTGTAGGAAGACACTATGATATTGCCCGTCAGATGACGAACTATATCACCAATTTTATCAAGAACGGTAATCCGAACGGTGTCGATATCGATGGTACAGAAATGCCGAAGTGGCTTCCGTACAAGAACGATGCACAGAACGAGATGCATTTTACACCTGACGGATGTATCCCGAAGGTACAGCATACCGCATTTATCCAGTTCTTTATCGACTGGCTCACCGACCGGGCACTCGGTTCCGTCTCTTCTTCCAGAAAGGATGCCAGCATTGCAGCGATCCAGGCACCAATGAAGAAACAGGCTTTCAATCCGTATCTTCCTTCCTGGGAGTATATTCCGGACGGCGAACCATACGTATTCAATAACCGTGTCTATGTCTACGGTTCTCACGATATGTGGAATGGTGACTATTTCTGCCCGGGTGATTATGTAAGCTGGTCCGCACCGGTCGATGATCTCGGTAACTGGAGATACGAGGGTGTTTCCTTCCGCCGTTCCGATGATCCGGATAACGGAAACAATCAGGGATGTCTCTATGCACCGGACGTTACTGTCGGCCCGGATGGCATGTACTATCTCTTCTATGTTCTGGATAACCAGAGTGTTGTCGCTGTAGCAAAGAGCGACAAGCCGCAGGGACCATTCAAATTCTATGGCCATGTACACTACGAAGACGGCACACTCCTTGGAAAAAAGGAAAGCGACGAGCCGCAGTTTGATCCGGGTGTGATCACCATTGGCGACACAACATATCTTTACACCGGATTCTGTGGTCAGACCGATGCTTCCAGACATGGTGCAATGGTTACTGTTCTGGATAAGGATATGCTTACGATTAAAAAAGCACCTGCTTTCATCGTTCCGGGCACAGTGTATGCCGGCGGCACCTCTTTTGAAGGCCATGCCTTCTTTGAAGCACCTTCGATCCGGGAAAGAAACGGTATTTTCTACTTTGTTTATTCTTCCCAGGTTATGCACGAACTTTGCTATGCCGTTTCTTCTGATCCGGAAGGACCGTTTACCTACGGCGGCGTAATTGTAAGCAACTGCGATATCGGCATCACAGCCAATAAGGAAGCTGACAGACCGACAGCCTACGGTGCCAACAACCACGGAAGTATCGTTCAGATCGGCGACGACTGGTATATCTTCTATCACCGTCATACGAACAATACCTGGTATTCCCGTCAGGGCTGCGCTGAGAAGATTTCTTTTGAAGCTGACGGAAGCATCAAACAGGTCGAGATCACTTCCTGTGGCCTGAATAATGGACCGCTCCGTGATACCGATGAGTATCCGGCGTACATCGCCTGCAATATCTTTGATCCGACAGCCGAAGAGAAAAATCCTTATGTCGGCCAGCACAATGTGGCAAGAGTTGTTCAGGATGGAAAAGACGGCGACAAGGATCCGGCATATATCACGCAGATCCGTGAGAATACGGTAATCGGATTTAAGTACTTTGACTTTAAGGGCGTTACCGGCATTGAACTCAACGTCCGTGGTTACGGCAATGGTTCTTTTGAAGTCAGAACAAGCCTGGATGGACCCGTTCTTGCAACTATCCCCGTTAACTTTATGACAGTTTGGAAAAAGTACACCGCTGACTGTAAGATCGAAGATGGTGTGAAGCCTCTCTATCTGACCTATAAGGGCGGCGGCGATGTCAAACTCAAGTCCTTCAAGTTTCTTCACGGCTAAACACCGCTGAACAATATTTTTTTCACTCCTCATTTATAGATTGGAGGACCGTTCATCAGGATCGGTCCTCCTTCATTTTAATGAAAAAAGCCTTCCGATGAAAAAACACCGGAAGGCATAAGATATATCCGTTTCAGATCAGACTGTAAGCAGAATCAGGAAAACAGACCCTTTACCTTGTCTACGATTCCGCTAGCGCTATCTGCAGAAAGCTTAGCCTTAACACCGTCTACGACACCATTGATCACGTCGTCCGGAAGATCAACTCCGATGATGCCTTCAACCGTCTTTACCGGTTCCTTCTCAAAGTTGGAAGCAACAGAAGGATCAGCCTGAACTTTCTTTACTACTTCTTCAATCTTCGCTTTAATATCCATAAAAAAGCACCTCCATTGTCTTTATGTTATTATTTTAGCACAAGTTTTAAAAAAACCAGTTTTTCTTTGATAAATTACCTTGCATTTTTTCAAATCTATTGGTAATATTATTAAGCACTTGCGGATATGGCGGAATTGGCAGACGCGCTAGCTTCAGGTGCTAGTGATCGCAAGGTCATACAGGTTCAAGTCCTGCTATCCGCACCAGACCGGAAACTAAATGTTTTCCGGTCTTTTTCTTTTGCGGAAAATCCCTGAAACTCTTCTTTTCCGCGTTATCTCTTCGGGCCAAAAAAGAGTCTCTTATGTGCTTTTAGGATTTTCCCTGATCTTCACAAGAGACTCATTTTCATTTTCAATAAAAACTTATAGGCAGAGACAGCCGCTCGTCCTACATGAACGATCCGGATAGATCAGACAAGTTCTTTTCTGAGCTCTTCACCAGAAAGCGGACTGAGGTATGCCGGAGCAATATCCAGAACCGTCTTACAGCCTGTAACGCCTTCCTTAGAAAGACGTGCAACGGCACGGGCATAAGCAACGAGGACACCGGCGGTGAATTCCGGATTGGAATCCAGCTTGAGGCTGTATTCGATGATGTGCTTATTTTCCTTATTGAAGCCGGATACACCGGAACGGAAGCAGAAACCGCCGTGCGGGATACCGCTGTGGTTCTTCTGGAGTTCTTCTTCTGTGATGAAGTGTACGGTCGTATCGTAATCAGCAAAATAATTCGGCATAGTCTTGATGTCGTTCTCGATCTGAGCAAGATCTGCGCCTTCTTCCGGTACAACGAAGCACTCACGGGTGTGCTTCTGGCGAGTTGTCAGCTGAGGCTGCGAACCGGAACGTACGGCCTCAAGTGCGCTCTCGACCGGAATTGTATACTGCTTACCGTTCTTGACACCCTTTACGCGACGGATCGCATCGGAGTGACCCTGGCTGACACCCTTACCCCAGAAAGTATAGCTCTCACCTTCCGGCAGGATAGACTGGGAATAGATTCTTGCAAGAGAGAACATACCCGGATCCCAACCAACAGAGATGGCACCAACAGTACCGGCTGCTTTCGCTGCCTCATCCACCTCTTTAAAGTGGGTAGGAATGTTTGCATGTGTATCAAAACTGTCAACGATATTGAACAGAGATGCAAGCTTCGGGCTCTGGACCGGAAGATCTGTCGCACTTCCGCCGCAGAGGATCATTACATCGATCTGATCCTTCATG
>Ga0310690_10005537_pt1 | contig 17060 bp, 25 predicted proteins | sample AusTroGonzalo_MG_2_FD_207661 | JGI IMG/M metagenome (GOLD analysis project Ga0310690, IMG submission 207661) | Bovine rumen microbial communities from tropical cattle in Woodstock, Queensland, Australia - Gonzalo_04 (v2) (version 2) | ecosystem: Host-associated > Mammals > Digestive system >...
GATGTTTTTTGACAAAAAACTTGACAAATAAGGATTTGGCGGTATGATAGCTGGACAAAAACAAAGATATTTTTTGCTGGCCTTATCGTGTATTTTTAACCACCGTTTTTCGCGTAAATCTAACCACCGATTTTTGTCTTTGCCATGAATTTGTAAACCGTTGAAACACTAACTTTCAATTTCTTTGCGATCCTTGTTTTTGGTATCTTGTTATTCAACATCCTTTTTATTGTTTCTGCCTGTCCGTCCAGCTTGTGGCTTTTGTTCTTGCTACCTGTTTGCCGGCCCAATGTTTTTCCTGCTGCACGACGTACTGCCAATGCCTCTTTGGTTCTTTGGCTTATCAGATCGCGTTCTATCTCTGCGGACAGACCAAATGCGAATGCCAGCACTTTGCTCTGTATATTATCGCCCAGGACATATCCGTCCTTGACCGTATACACGCAGGCACCAATCCGCATGCAGTGTTCCAGTATTCGCATTACCATGAATAATTTACGGCCCAGTCGTGATAATTCGGAACATATAATAACATCGCCTGGTTTCAATTTTTTAAGGCATCCGCCCAGCGCACGCTTTTCTGGTTCCTTGGTTCCGGATATGCCTGCATCTTCGATGTACTTGTCTATCTTCAAGCCTAGTGCGGCTGCTTTGTTTTCGATTCCGAGCTTTTGATTTTCGCAATCTTGGTGGTCTGTGCTGACCCTTATGTAACCATAAATCATTGTTTACTCCTTAGTTTTGGTTCCTGGTTATGATATAGCTGTTGATTTTTTTGCGTTTTTGTGGTATAATGCTCGCCATGGAAGCGGATGGTTTTTGGGCCATCCTTTTTTGTTTTTGCCCTGGCTCTGTGCTGGGGCTTTTTTATTTCATGGGGGTATTTATGTCTGGAAGACGAGATGGCCTGCAACGGGCGAAAAACGTAAAAAACGACGAGTTCTATACTCGGTATTCTGATATTGCTGCCGAATGCGATCATTACCTGGATCAATTCCAGAGCAAAGTCATTTACTGCAATTGCGATACTGCCGACAGCAATTTTGTTCGGTACTTTATGCGGCTCAAATCACAGGGTGTAATCAAAGACGTTCTGTGGTCTGGTGGCCTTGGTGGTTTGGATTTTCGATGTCCTGATGCTTTGGCTCTGTTACAAACGGCGGACATTGTTGTAACCAATCCGCCGTTTTCTTTATTTCGTGAATATGTATCTTTGTTGATTGCCTCTGGCAAGCAGTTCCTTGTTCTTGGTAATCAAAACGCAGTGTCGTATAAGGACTTTTTTCCTTTGTTTATTTCCGGACAGGTTCGTCTGGGTTATAAGGCATTTGCCGCCATGCTGTTTGATGTGCCTTTTGCTGATCCGGATAAATCGTACAAGATTGTTGATGGTCGTCCTATGGCCTCTATCGGTGTTGCGTGGTTTACAAACCTGTCTGTTGATTACAAACCTGGTGTTCGGTTGCATAATTTTTACTGTGGCAACGAGGCATTGTTTCCTAAATACGACAATTATGATGCCATCAATGTTGATCGTGTTTCTGATATACCGATGGATTATTCCGGTGTCATCGGTGTTCCTATTTCGTTCCTTGCCAAACATGATCCAAAACAGTTTGTTCTTTTGGGTCTGGACGAGGCTTTGACCAATAATAATGACAGGTGTACCATAAATGGCAAACGCCTTTATGCACGCATTTTTATTCGTAAAACCAATATGTTTCTTGCAGATAATGACAACACTATCTTGACTATTCGGGCCGCCTGATATAACATCACGACTATGCGAAAGGTCTTATTGCTCTTATCCATAGTCACAAGTTTGTGCATCACTGGTTTCCCTGTTGTTTGTGTAGCCAGTTATACTGATGCGTTCCAAACTGTGTTTGAAAACAAAGCCGACATACCAGAGTTTAAATCCGTTGCTCTTAAGAATCTGACAAAGTCAGAGACCTTTGTTCATGACCGGCACGAACTTTTGGGGGTTCGCAAGCTGATAGACATCCTTGGGGAAGTCAAAGACCCTAGTCGCAAAATCCACTTTAAGACAACCTATATGCGTGTGTCTGACAAAGATACTATCTCGGTACAGGATTCTGCTACTTGGTATTATTTCCTAAAAAAGAATTCTAAAAAACCAGTCTATGCTTTGTATTACACGAATAATAAAGTGACCAAAGCTATGACCGAAAATGATTTATTGATCGTTGGCAAAGTTAGCGATTCCGAAATTTATGTTATCCTGCTTGCCAAAGATTCCAAAGTTCGTGAAAGGTTCTTGGATCATTTCAACGACAACGAAAAACCTGCACCTGTGAAAAAAAGTTTCTGGTCCAGGTTGTGGGGTACATCGGATACCATCGAACAGGAACCGGTGGAAATTCCAACGCAGTTGAAAGATATCAATGCTAAGGATTGGGTTCGTATTTATTTCACGCCTGGCCCCGATTGTGAAAACAACATTATCAAACAAATGGATCAAGCGCACTATGTTGACATCGCTGTTTATTCAATTACCAATCCTGCGATTGTTGATTCTATCTTGGCCGCACACAAACGTGGTGCCAAGGTTCGTGTTATTACTGATCGTGGTCAAGCAAAGGGCAAAGGTTCATTGGTTGGCAAGATACGTGATGCCGGCATTCCTGTTGTCACGAATGTAAAACATAAAATCGAACATAATAAGTTCGCTGTATTTGATGGCAAACATATCGTCACAGGTTCTTATAACTGGACCACGAATGCCAGCAAATTTAACAGTGAAAACTGTTTGTTCTTTGATCAGCCCGACAAAGAATACAGCGAACGTTTTAAGTATCTCTGGAAATTGTATAATAATAAATAATCAAACGCATAACTCTTCGTATGCGATGTTGTTCTGGTCTATTTGTTGGATCGTTTCTGCGGTGTCGTTTTCATAATCTGCATACACCGGTCTGTATAAAAAACAAAAATCATTTGCGGCGGTATTTATTGTGCAACTTGCTAACAGTATTATTATCAGCAAGAGTATTCCGAGCTTTATCAGCCCTTTGTATGTTCGCCAAAACCTTATTATTTTGATGTGCTTTTTCATTTTCTTTACCTCTTTTTATTCCTAAAAAATAAGCCAGCGCAACTGCACCGGCGACTATTGCTAATGCGTATTGTTTTAATTTGCTCAACATTGTAGTGCCGCCTCTATTTCTTCGTCTGTGTATGGTTGTTTGCCGTTTTCATGTTTGATGATTGCTTTCATCAAATTAACCAGGACCGCATTGCTCTCTAGGTTCAATTGCAGATGCGGATCATATCCGGTGCTTGCCGCCACAGATTTGATGTATGCATCTGTCTGGTTTTCTGTTGCCGGTGCAAACCGTTTGATGATTCCGTTGATGGTTCGGATCCCATAGTACCGGTTGTAGTTCCGCAGTAATTTACCCAGGGCACGTATTCCGTATTTCGCCTCTGTGAAAACGCAGAACACGCCATCGCTTGGTGGTACTGATAGTCCGGCCCAATTGATGCCGTTATACTTTATGTTGCCTGGGTTATTATTCCTAATTCCTCGTGGTTCTGTATTCATCATTTATCCTTTTCGAATATGCTTGCTATGTTTTCGCCAAGTGCTGCAGCCACAAAGACCGCAACCACATCTACGGTGTAATGGCAGAAAGCCAACACCACCGCCGTTATTCCAAATATCGCACACGCAAATCTCTTTGCTGATGGATATCCGGCCCTGTCACTGAATAGGTCATACAGGTATTTCAGTATTCTCTTAATCATTCTTTATCCCCTTTAGTAATATTTTCATGTCGCCTTTGATTTCATACAGGCTGTCTTTGATGGATTTTAAATCGGCCTCTAACGTGTCGGTTCGCCTTTCCAACTGCAACAGCCTGGTGTCTATTGCCGCACTGTGCGATTCCACCCTGACTATGAAACCTATCAGTGCGGCGGCTAGACAATAGAGTAACGAACTATCAAGTTTTACCTTGAATCCGTCTTTTGTTTCTTTGCTCATAACGCCCTCCGTACGCATTCAATTGTTGTCTTGTATCCAGATGCATTTAACGTGTGCTTTGCTGATGTCACGATCCATTGGCCGCCGGCATCTGATCTGATGCCTGTAACATTCACGATGCTTTCAGCAGTCAGTACCGGATTGCCCACAATGTCCAGTGTCAAACTTTCTGTGCCGGCCATGATTTCCGTCAGCTTTTGTTTGGCCCTGTACGATGCCAGGTCTTGGTTCGTGTAAATATCTCGCAAAGTAAAAGTCGGGGAACCACCCCCGACTGACACCTGTTTCTCTTCTGCCATGTCAAAGTCATAGTATTTCGCAGTGACTTGACCGTACTTTCCTCTTTCTGTGATCTTGTAATGATAACTGATTATATTCCTATTTATCGTTGTCGTTGGCATTGACCGTCCGTCTGGAAACTGTCCGGACAATGGAGATATGAATAGCAGCTTGCCACCGGCTATCTTTACACTTGCGTTGTAATCGCTGGCCAATCTCTGTATGAACGCACAGTCGCTTTCTTCGGTCTGGTCCAGGTGCGTTACCATCAGTTCTTTATAACTTTCTGCTACCGCTGCCGACAGGCCATATTTGCCAGCAATTGTTCCTATTATCTCGCCCAGTTCTTTCTTATCCCAAGAATACGTCTGTGGGGCCTTGAACGCTGCGATATCGTCCAACATGGAGTTACTGGCCCTGGCGGTTATAATCATCGTCTGTGGCGGTCCTTTTAGCTCAATTTCATCGACTATAAATCGGCCCATCTCGGATACGTTGTCGTACCCCATATAAACCACCAGTTCTGCACCCCTGGGTGGTACCGCCAGCGCACCATCTCTGTCGTCCAATTGCATCGTCAAACTATCTGACACAATTCCTATTTCATCGGTGATTTCCAGTGATAGTAATCTGCCATTTACCGTTCTTGTTATGTCGGATTTGTTGGCTATGATTCTGTAGTTCGGTTGCATTTTATTGCCACAATTTTATTTTCTTAGTGTCTTCCGGTTCTTCGATGGTTGGCAGGTTTATCTTTACCCCACCAGGCAGCACTGCATCCAGCTTTGCCAGATGCCTGTTTGCCATTAACACCTGTTCAACAACGTTGGTCTTGCCGTAGTATTTCCAGCAGATATAATCCAATGTTTCGCCATCTTTGGTTACGTATATCATCGTTTATCTTCCCCATACTTTTTAAGGGTCAAACTGAACGTCACTTTCCTTGGTGCGCCGTTTTTCATGAATGTCGTTTGTGTGTCGCTTATCGATGTTATGCACCATCGGCCAAATGCTTTTCCGTTTCCGCTTATCAGCATTAACGGTTCGCCTGTACTTGCTTGTGATCGCATGCTGTCCACCTGGGACACACCACCCTTGAAGTGCGGATATATCGTTCCCTCAAGGGTTATGGTGTCTGTGCCTGGGCCGACATATTGCATTGCCGGATCTTTACCCAGTCGTTTCTGTTCTTCCCATCGGTATTCTGTGGATCTTGTGAATGATTGATATGCAGCACTGTCGATGCTGAACCGGTATTGCCCAAGCATCATCATTGTGCCGGAGTTGATGTTAGTCATACTACATCCCTTGCTTTTTCACTTTTTTTCAATTATGTTGTCCTTAACAAAAAGGAAACACATGACATTACAAGAACTTGGTAACGATGTTCGTCTTGTTAACGCTGTGCGAAATACTCTCTCTGTATTTCCACATGAACCCTTTTTGTGTTTGCCTATGTCTTGTTGTTTATTAGCAAGTTTGGAACATGACTGTCCGGAATATTCACTTGCTGTAAAAACAGGAAATTTGCTTTATAAAAATCACATCGTTTTTAAGCAAGAATGTGATCTGAATAGTCTTCCTCAACAAAACATAAATACATCTTGGGATGGTCATGCTTGGCTAGAAATCAACGATCAATTTATCATTGATTTATCTCTAGGCCGAACCATCGCATCACCACAATTTGTTACACCATATAGAGATGAAATTCTTCCACTGTTTGGTGGCAAAATTGTAGTCATAGATAAACTTAACAACAACGTTCCTTTGTATTATCAAGAATGTTCAGTTCTTGGTGATCCAGTAATCGCTGGTGTTATTCAAGGTGCATACGAAAGGTTTTGTCCTCAGTCATAGTTCACGCCTCGTTGTCTTCTTTGTGCTGCTTGCTCTCTTGCATTCAGTTCCATTGATACCTGTTGTGCGATCTGTTCCGCTGTCGCACCGGCTGATGCATTTATCGTTATCGGTGCGTTTACAGATACATTCGTCTGGCTTGATGAATTGCTAACCGCTGTTGGTGGGATTTCTTTCACATTGGATACATTCGTATCTTCTATGATCGTCTGTCCGATTTCCGGTGGCTTAGGTTGTTCTTCATTGCTGCCGAATGCCCAGTTCCATGCTTTCCCGACCCAGCTGTCTTTGATCCATTCTTTGATGCCACTGAATATGTCTTTAGCTTTTTCCCATAGGTTCGTTACCCAGTTCCATACGTTCTTGAATACCTCTACCACCGGCTCAAACAATCTCTTGAAAAATGCCGATATCGGTTTCCAATACTTGATTATCAGTGCCGCCCCAACAGCGATTCCAGTGATAATAAGTCCAATTGGGTTGCTGACGATTGCTGCACCAACGGATCTGATGATTGGTATCAGTCCGCCGAAGCCCAGTTTCAACAGCGAGAATGCGGTTCTCATCCTTGTGAATACACTGACCACTGATAGGATTCCGCCTTTGATGAACGTGAATCCATACCCCAGCGCAAATGTCGCCAGTTTAAATGACATCATGCCGGTTACTGCCAGCCCAATGTATTTGATCAGTGTCGGGTGCTTTTCTGCAAAGTCCGCCAAGCTTGATGCTGCTTTGCCAAAGATTCCGACCACGCTGTTTATCGTTGGCAGTAATGTTGCCCCGATGTTCGTGGCCAGCACTGACATCTGGTTTTTCAACAGCTGCAAACTGTTCGCTGTGGTTGCGGATCGCATCTCAAATTCTTGCTGCATACTGTTCGTGTATGCTGCCTCGTCTGAGACCATTTCTATGTTGTTCCGCAACAAATCCAAATTGTCGATCAGTGCATTTATCTTCTGGCTGACTTTTTCGCCAAAGATTTCTTTCAATGCCTGCGATCTTTGTATCGTTGACAGTCCTTTGATGCTTTCAAGTACTGCCAGCAATGCATCTTTACCTTTGCCGGTTTGCACCATCTCGGTGTATTCCTGCATCGATATTCCCAGCATGTTGAATGCATCACGTGCTGCACCGGTTGCCACCGGTAACAGTTTCAATCGTGATGTCATCATGTTGATTGATGATGCGGCTTGTTCCGGTGCGACACCCAATGCTATGAACGAGCTTGCCAACGCAGATAATTCGTTGTGGCTCATACCAAAGGATTTCGCCATCGCACCGGCTTTTATACTGACCGTCAACAGATCCTGTGCTGTTGCTGCCGTATTGTTGGACAGGTGATTTATAACATCGCCAACTTTGGTCATCTGCTCAATTGGTACCTGCAGCACGTTTGATAATTTTGCCATCGAGGTACTTGCCTCTTCGGAGGTTATATCAAACGCAATCGACATCTTGGATGCGATCTCTGCAAACTGTGCCAGCTTTTCTCTTGGCACACCCAATTGACCACCAGTGGCGATCATCTGTGTCAAACCCTCAACCGCAATTGGTATGCGTTTTGACAGCTGTTTTATGTCGTGTTCCATCTCTTTGATCTGCTGTGGTGTATCAAAGTTCACGACTTTTTTAACATCCGCCATCGCACTCTCAAATGCGATTGCTGGTTTGACTAACCCATACAGCGATGTTCCCAATGCGACAACGTCCATCATCTGGGACCGGTATGCAGAACGTTTAGACAGGTTGGCCTGTCGTTTGTTCTCTATGGCCGCCAGTGCGGTTTGTCTTTTCTTTAGGATTTCCATCGCTTGACCCAGGCGATTTTGTTCCTGGGTCAAATTCTTGGTGTCCACGCCTGCCGCTTTCAAAGACGTGGACATTTCTTTTAAGGCAGTCTTGTTCTGCTCGTATGCAGATTTGGCAATGGCTGCCTCTTTTTTCGCATTGCGAAAACTGTTATTTAGTTCCTTGCTTGGCTTTTCGGTGTTCTTGATTTCCTTAGCCAATCTTTTGACCTCAGCCTCGGCAGCTGTCCATTCCTGCTTGGCCGATATCGTGCTTTGGCGAAGTTCCTTGAATGCATTCACATTGTCGGAGGCAGTGTTCAACTGCTTTATACTTTGCCCCAGGGTTTCCAACTGCTTTTTACTGGATGTAAATGCACCTTTAAATGTGCCACCCAATTCTGCGCCGATGATTACCGATACTGCTGTTTGGACACCCATGTTATTCCCCATTTATTTCTTTCTGAATGGCAACCGCTGTCCGGTGCCATTCATAAAAATCATCTTCGGCCATTTCCAGTATTTCGGATAATGGCCAATGCGTTATTTTCGATAGCACGATTACTTCTCGTCTAAGGTCGCCGCAGGTCCGAAAAAACCCATATACACCTTTTGGACTTTGGTGTAGTCGGTTTCATCCAGTTCTTTGATTACCGTTGGTGATACCTCGCAGAGATTTGCAAAGAGACTTATTTCCTTTTCTTCATCCGTTGTCTTCATAACCGAAACCGCCAATCTGTCTTTGACTTTGCTGCGGCGCATCGTCAATTCTGTGTATGTCGTTTCGTCTATCTTGATCGGATATTCCAATTTTATTTTTTCCATGTTACACCCCCAATGCTGAACGGATGTCTGCCAAGACATCTTTGCCATTGATGTTGCGGACCATGTTGTCTACGTCGATTTCAATGACCTTTTGGCCACCGATATCCAACGAGTAATAACGGCACGCAATGGAGCATTTCAATGTGGCCAAATCGCCAGCCTTGAAATTGCCCATATCGACCTCTGTAAACATGCCTCGCAAACTGATTGTCATTGGTGTGGTTGTCTTGTCATCAACCAGCGCACCACGCAATGTAACTTGGACTTGGTTTCCGGATACCAACCCGAATTGTTTCAACACCTCCGGATCGTATTCCACGATTGAAAAACTGCCCTCCAGTTTTTCCATTCCCATATCGACTGCCGCAGGGACATCCATTCCGCCACCACGAAAGTCTTCGGTTTTAATTGTCAGCTTTGGTGGTGTGACTTCTTCTGCTTTACCAGCATAGCCACGACCATCTACAAACAAATTAAAGTTCTTCAAGATTTTTGCCATGTTTTACCCCCTTGTTATTCAAAGATTTCTTCCAAATAGTCGCTTGTCAGACGGCTGCGGAATGTTATGTGTTCGGCTGGGAATGATGGTGTAAAATCAAAGTCAAACGTGATGTTCCCCAATTGGATGTTTTCTGATGTGTTCAGATTTTTATCCGCCCAGCATGTGCCGTTGATAATCGCACCGATGTTCTTCAGATAACGCAGATAGCTGTTCACACTTTCACATACGTCTTCGGTGTATGTGCGGTTTATGTTCCTATCTATTGCCCACAGGTGTGCTGCCAACAAACTGTCATTTATCAAGTCTGCTGTTCTGCGTACTGACAAGAATTGCCATTTCGTATCTGATGATGCTGTGCGGTTACCCCACAATCTGTATCCGTCTTGTTGGATAACTGTTGCCACTTTGTGTTCGTTCAAATAATTCGCAACGCATTGGCTGTCGCCCAATGTGAAATCCACCGGCTTTGACAATCCAATGATGCCTTTGATTTCTTGGTTGGATGGTGACCACCAGAATCCACGATCATTGTCTGATTTCGCAATCAAACCTGCGACACGTGGTGACAAAGGTTCTTCGACAACGTTTTCGCCTTTCTGCACCTTTGCCCATGGATATACTGTGTACAAACGTGGTGACGAGAATAATGCTTGGTGTGCTGTCGCTTGTTCTCTTGTGCCGTTTGGACAATCAGCAACAACAGTTGCACGTAAGCGATCCGCTGCGGTCAACAATGCTGTTACAACCGCATTCGCTGAATTGTTTGTACCTGCTTGATGTGTGAATCCTGGGGCAATCAATATGCGTGGTTGTACACCGCATTCTGATTGTGCTGCCAACAAACATTGGATACCTGTGTATGATCCGTCAGATTCAACACCACCGATGATGTCGGTTGCGGTTATTGCATCTGGGTCTAATTCGTCATCTTCGCCCAAGTGACTTTCGTTATCCGGATCGGCAACGTTCACAACAACGACCACTGCACCGGTTTGTTCCAGTATGCCTTTCAATGCTGTCGGTATTGTGAATCCATCCGTTTCTTCGCCGAATGTATCTATTGCCTCTATCAAGTTTCCAGTGATTACTGTTGGTTTATTCACTGGTCCTTGTGGTGCTGTCCCCACCAATCCGATTACGGACGATGCGACAGTGCTAACCGGATGTGCGCTGCCATCCAGTTCAATGACTTCTATGCCATGAAGAAATCTATCACTCATTGTTTTTTCCTTTTGGTTTGGGTTGGTTGTTAAAGTTTGCGTATTCTTGCGTAGCCAGGTTGTCCGGCAACTGCGGTCATCGTATTTGTTCCACTGCGCCAACCGAAGTCACCAGATCTGCCACGTTGCGTATCATCTGGCCAGTTATCATTTAATCGACCAGTACCTGTTCGTGATGCCGCTGTTGATGATGTCTGTGATGGTGTGCAGGGATTCGGATTGTTTATCAGTGTTGATAACAAAGCGGTTCCACTCACACTGTTTGTGCCTATAACACCAACAGTTCGTGTGCATCCAGTTGTTGATGTCGCACGTGTACTTGCCGCTGTTCCGCCACCTGCAGATATGGTTAAGTTTGTGAATCCTGTGATTGTTGATGCCACACCAGCAGTACCTGATACGGTTCCACCTGATGCACTTGAAAACGAACCTGTGCCTGTGGTTCCGCCTTTACCAACAACAATTGTTACCGTTGCGGCGGCTGTCAGTTTTGCGGTTACTTGAAGTGTTCCGCCAACACCACCTTGTGCATAGTGGTATGTGCTGTTGGTTGTACATTTACGTCCGGATGCACCACCGCCACCACCAATCAATGTGATTTCGTATGTGCCGGCAGATAATGTTTCTGTGTACGTTCCAATTGTTGATGACTCAAATATCAGCACAGGATCGCCGGTATAAAATACTCGTGCTTGTCCGCTGATACCGATGTATCCTTTCTTCACTTTCCTTGCGTATCCACCAACGCCTACATACAGTTTTCCTATCTTGCGTGCCAATGAACTTATTCCTATAAGTGCGTTTTTGCTCATTGTGTTTCCTTATTCATAAACCAGTAAAATTTGACCAGTTGTTAAACTGCTCAATTCGCCTGGATCTGTTGCTGTTGCTTTTATGTTTCGTACAGTAAATGCTGATGTTGGATCGGCATTTGTCACTGTTATCGTGTCGTTGGTTTTTGCTGCCTTTGCTGCCAACGCATTTGTCATCGTTGTTGAAAAGTTCGCATCATTTCCAAGTGCTGTTGCGAGTTCTTTCAACGTGTCCAATGCTGCCGGTGATGAATCCACGATTGCTGCGATTGCTGCGGCCACAAATTCTGTCGTTGCTATTTGCGTTGTATTTGTGCCAGCACTCGCTGTTGGTGCTGTGGGTGTTCCGGTTAATGCTGGCGATGCCAAATCTGCCTTAGCATCCAATTTACCTTGTCCTGTGTTGCTTAGATTGCTCAGATCCACATTCGCTTTGGCATCAAGTTTGCCTTGTCCTGTCGGAGTCAAATTGCTTAGGTCTGTGTTTGCAGCACCTTGCATAATTCCGTTGTTGTATGTAACGACCACACTTGCCGCATTGCTGACCGCCAGCACCATTCGGATACCGAGTTCTTTTACCGTTCCCTCGTTGGCCAATGGTTTGTATGTTGCTGGATATTTTCCTACTGCGAACAGGTCGCCGTCTGAATCAAACACGCCAACCTCTCTGATCCAAAAGCCACCAACGGTGCTGTCTATAACTGCCTCGGCTGCGAGGTTGTTTGGTGTTGCCGGATCAATTGTTACCGCATTCAATGTGCATCTGTGTTGCTCACTGTGTAATGCCGTCATATCTGCTGTCGGGTCCAGTGTGCTGTTCCCGAATGCCATATGTGTTAGTGTTAATGTTGCACCTGTTGGTAATGCCGCCAGCTTTGCCAAGCCGGTATTTGTTATCAATGAAAAGTATTCAGACATTGTTGCTCTCTGGGTATATTGTTGTTGTTTCTAAATAACCGAAAGCCACACCGTATTTCGGTACTGGCTCTTGGTGTTCTATCTCTGGCAGGAAATATTCCAGCTGTGATCGCAGGTTCTTGGTCTGCACAATCGTTCTGTATATTGTTTCGATGTCGTCCAGGGATATGCTCACATCTCGGAACGTTGCGTATACTCGAAATGTGTAAGGGTCACCGTTGTATTCGTACCATTCCGTTATGCGTATGCGTGAAGCCATAAATGCCTCCAGCGCACGACGTAATGATCCGAGTGTTCCCTTGGTTTGATGCACCTGCATACTTTCTCTGACGACGGTTCTTTTTGTTTCTATCGACCAATCGTTGTTCCAAACATCAACCGACATTGACCATGCCAACCAGGGAAGGATTTCTGGTTCGCATAGTTCTGGGTTGTTCAGATATCGCAGTCGGTTTTCATCCAAAGATAAAAGCCGCTGTGTTGTAGCGGCCTCTAAATCTTTTTGGAATTGCGTTGCGTTTGGTGGCAAAATACTTTTAATCTGAGTCATCGGTTATTATGAATTCCAGTTGTATGTCTGTGCATGTTGGTGCTTGTTCTTTTGTGGTTTCAACATCTGCCGCCGGATCCGTTAGCACGACTTTCTGCACACCCTCGGTATGCAGCGCATCATAGATTCCGGATCTCGCTATCATGTTTCCTATCGTTGTATTCTTTGCTATGTATGCATCCAACGCATCACGACATTCTTGTTCGGTTACTGCAACGCTGGGACTTAGGTACAGATATACCTGTGCGGTTACTTGGTATTCCACAAGCTCTGCACCTTGAACTGTTACTTGGTCCGTCAATGGTCGTCTGTCTTCGCTGCTTAGATATGATTCCACTGTGTCTATCAAATCTTGACTTGGTGTGCCATCATCTTCTGTTGATAAAATCGTGACCAGGACTTCGCCTGCATCTGGTGATTTTACACTTGCTGATTTGACTCGTTGGTCTGCACTCAATGCATGAAACAGATATGCCTTTTCTGATCCGGCAGTGGTTATTGCCTCCATTGCCAATTGCGTTCTATAACGCAGACGTTCATCTGTTTCGCCTGTCTGTCTTGTCAGTCCATAAAACGCTGCGTGGTTATCCAAATCCGATCCGGTTGCGTATGCTAACATACATGCTTTGGCTGCCTCGTTGATTCTGTTTCGCAACAGCACCTCACGATATGCTGCACATTCCAGCGCAATGATTACCGGATCGCTTTCTACCAACGCATCGTATGTCGGATCCTTGGACTTGAAATCCACCAGCAGTTCTTCGAATATGTCTTCAAACGACAGCTGTTCGATTATCGTTGGTGCCGGCAATTGCGACATATCGATATGGTTCGGTGTCAATAAACTTTCAATGTCTGTGTTGTTTGCTGTACTCATTGTATTTCAATTCCGTTTAGTGTTACGTCTTCGCCAGTAACCAGATATTTACCGGTGATGTCCAATACCAAGTGGCCGTTGTCCATTGATACAACCGTCACATTGGTTGCCTCAAATCGTGGTTCGTAATTGAATAATGCCTCCACGACATCAGCATAAATCTCTGCTATCAATTCGCCTGTGATTGGTGCATCAATTCGCTTGAATAATCGGCTGCCATATTCTCGCCGCATTATTCTTGATCCAATCGGTGTTGATAAAATGTCCGTTATGCTTTGTCGCAAATGTTCCAGGTCTGCAATGCTGCGACCTGTATGCACGTTCATTCCTTGCATTTTTAACTCGGTTGTTCTGTTGTTGCGGTTGATGGTGTTTCGCCTGCGTTGTACGAGAACTGGTGCGTGTGTGTTGATAACTTTTTACCTTTGCCCTCGACCTCGCCAGTGGCTGTAACTTTACCCGATGTTGTTATGTTGCCGGTGACATTTACTGCACCTTTGTGTGCAACATCAACATTGAATGTAATCTTGTTTGAATCGTGTGCCGGTGGTGCCTTGCTGCTTTGATAAAGTGCTGGCAATATCATTCCCATTCGCAAATCGCCATTGGGTGATAATACCAATACCTGTTCGCCATTTTTCAACGGTATCCATGCTGCCGTACTTGGTGTTAACCAGGGCAAATATTCTGTTGTCAGATTGCCAATTTTTACCTTTGCTTTGGCCTTGGTATAATCCACAGAGATTACTTTACCTATGCGAATTATGTTGCTGACCCTACGAAATAATTCCGATATGTCTTTGCCTTGTTCAATACTCATTTGTGGTTTCCGTTTGGTATGTCAAAGTGAATGTCAATTTGATTGCACCGTATATGTTGTTGCCTACGATATTCATATCTGTTTCTGTGCTTTTGAATCGCAGCACAGCATTCTTTCTGTTTGGCATTTCCCATCCGTCAAATAATCTTTCAATGGTTTCTGCCATCGCATCTAATTTGTTATCCAAATCATCTTTACCGATGTCCACTGCCTCTATCGCAATTTCTAAATCACGAAACAAATTACCGAACCCATCAAAATCCCATCGTTCTTTTTGTATCGTTTCAGTGGTTGTATAAACTAACACCGCAGGCATGTCTTGGTCGAACAATACCTTTGCACGTGATGTGAAAACATTTGCAAATTCTGTTCGCAATTGCTCTGCGATCTGTTCTCTGATGTCTTGTCTTGCGTGTGTCATTGTTCGTGTAATACCAATTTTCTTGATCCTGGTATGTGATGTTCAATGTTCATTACTTGATACGTCACACCCAAGATTTCTACATAGTCGCCTTGCAGTGGTTTAGGATATCTTTCTGGAAAATCTATCAGCCGAACAAACAGGACTATCTGTGCCGATGATATGTCTGCATCTGCGTTTTTCAGTTGTACCTCCATATAACTTTTGTGGAAGTCGCCTGTTATCGCAAACGGCTGATGCTGTGTGTTCTTCGGGCGGTATGTAACTGGCCGCCCGAAGATTTCCATACAGGTTTTATTAACAAAATTGTCAAAGTCAAACATCGTTACTCTGTTTTTGTTAATGTGACTTGGCATGCTTGTTGCCAGTAGCCATAACCCACGTTGCGCCATGTGTCGACACCATACTGGTGAGCATCGTGGTCGAATTCATATTCTGAACCCTCGGCTTTGGCTTTGATTTGCACTGCCGTTTCTTCCTGACGGATGAATGCTTTCACATCGCCGTCTGCTCGGAAGACATAGATTTTGTCGCCAGAGATTCTTGGGTTCGCTGCAACGCCGATGTCGAAGTCTGCAAAGACCTTTACCGGATTGCTGGCACCACCAACAGTCAATGGTGCCGCCAACGCTGCTTTCGCTACGAACCATAAATGCACTGGGACCATTACCAAGAACTTGCTTGCGTTTTCGTTCATTGGTTCGCCTTGATCATCTTTGAATCCGATGATCTGTTGGATACCTTTCAGAACTGCTTCACGCAATGCTGCCTCGGTTGGTGCTTGGACGGTTCCGACTTCGCCGTTTACCGATGCATCTGCCAAATCAAATTCGATCTTATTTGATTGCACACCGGAACGACCCTCTTTGTGGTCATCAGCGAAGAAATGTTTGCCGTCATAGCATGGTAATGTTTCGCCATCGGTTATTAACTTGGACAATAACAAAGCCCAGTGGCTGTTTGTTCTTGTTGCCAATTCGCCGATACGAACATTGATTTGCCCCGTTTTATCACGACGCAAATGTTTTAATGGGATATCAAGTGTCGCCTCAAAGTGTTTGTTTTCGATGGTTATACCATTTGATGTGAAACCTTTGGCATGGCGACCACCAGCCCATTCACGCATCACAGGCGATTGCCCGATCCATGCGTATTCTTCTGTGTCTTGGTCAGACGTGAAATAGTTAGAGATTGCCTCTATCCATTCCATACCGCTGTTCTGATTCAGACGTTTATAAAATTGCCCTATAATGGCACGAGACGATAATTTGTTCATTATTGACCCCCATTTTGTTCAGTGTTGTCTTCTGGTGTTGTTTCCGTTCCGGATGTGTCATCACCACCGCTTGGTGTATCGCCACCGGCTGGCGTGTCACCACTGGCTGGTGTATCTGATCCGCCTTGTGTATCATCGCCACCAGCTGGTGTGTCACCACCTGCAGGTGTTTCCGGTGTTGTTTCTTCGGTTGGTGTTTCCGCTGCGGTTTCTTTTACATAGATAAAATCAAACGCTACGATTGCGTGTGCGGCATCTTCTAAACGCAATACTTTCCCGAAGTAGTCGCCATCGGACCCCAACGCAAATGTGTCGTCATCCGTTGCTACAACATCGCTGCCGATACTGGTTTGTGCCAAACTTGCGATTTCCAAACAGATTTTACCTTTGGCTTTTACATCGACTTTCTTGTCGCCTGCTTGTCCGTTTGTGTTATCGATTTCGTCTTTCGCAAAACCTAATATCTTGTCGCCTGCTTGGAATGGTCTTGCATATCCTGCATTCAACCCCAGCAATTGTCCTTGGTAGATATGCACGCCTGCAGCAACCGCCACAGTGTTCGTATCTGCCTGTGTTTCGAAGTTTCGAACTACGTTCTTTGTGATCTTGGCCATGTGTTATTCCCCCTTGTTTTGGATTTTGATTTGACCTTTTTCTTGTGCGATGCAGTAAGCAACAAACGCATCTTTGTCGCCGTCAAATTCTGCACGAACTTGTGGGTTGCTTGCCCATTCGTTCTTCGCACGTTCTTCTGGTGTCGCACCTTTACTTAACTTTGCCACTGGTTTGGTGCTTGGTTTAACCTGTGGCATTGAATTAGCGGCCTTTTTCAGACCGTTCAGATAATCGCCACCTTTGGCTTTCTCTGCTTTCACGATTTGTAATGCCAACTTTTCCGCTGTCA
>Ga0310690_10005540_pt1 | contig 17050 bp, 8 predicted proteins | sample AusTroGonzalo_MG_2_FD_207661 | JGI IMG/M metagenome (GOLD analysis project Ga0310690, IMG submission 207661) | Bovine rumen microbial communities from tropical cattle in Woodstock, Queensland, Australia - Gonzalo_04 (v2) (version 2) | ecosystem: Host-associated > Mammals > Digestive system >...
CAATATTTACATTTTCTATTATTATGTTATATTCTTCTATTTTTTTTCTTAAATTATCTTCTATTGCCGCTCTTAAATTTTCTCTTTCAACTATTATGTTTTCAACAGGAAGTTTTGAAATTGCTGTTTTTGAAACTTCCTGTATTGCAGGATATACCACTTTTACAAAATAATCTTTACCTATTTTGATGTGAATATCATTTACTTTTTCATAAACAGGTCTAAAGTTTACAACTATTCTTGCACGAACAGTTTGCAAATCTTTTGAAGCGGAATCGGCTTCAATTTCCTGTTTTTGTGTTTTTACATCATAATTAACTACCTGATGAATTAAAGGTAATTTTAAATATGTTCCTTGTGGAAAACTTTTCGTTTGTCCTGAAAGGATATTTATTCTCACTCCAACAAACCCCACTTCAACCACAAAAAAACTTGATAAACCTATAAAAGCAGCTACAACTAAAACAACAATTAGAATAAATAATCTTGCATCTTTTTGCATATTTTTCTCCTTAAAAAATTACAAAGTAATTTTTTGTTTATATATTTCATATAAAACAACAGCACTTGCACAAGAAACATTTAACGACGATATTTTATTTTCTTGCGGTATCGTAATAATTATATCACATTTTTCTTTAATTTTTTGATGTATTCCAAAACCTTCGCTACCTAAAACCAATACCGACGGAAAAGGTATTTGGGTATTATTTATGGAATCGTTTCCGTTTTCCGCACCTATAATCCAAAAACCGCTTTCTTTTAATTTTAATATTGTCTGTGAAGAATTTGTTACTTTTGCTATTTTAATATGTTCTATTGCCCCTGCAGATGTTCTTTCAACCGTTTCATTTACTGTTGCACTTCTCCATTTTGGAATAATAATTCCGTCCGCACCGAAACATACGGCAGTTCTTATAATTGCACCTAAATTATGAGGGTCTTCTATTCCGTCGAGAAGCAATAACAAACCTTTTTGCTTTTCTAACGTTAGATTTATAAGCTCGTCAAGCTCGATATATTCGGTTGCGGAAATTTCCGCAACTACACCTTGTGTATTTTCATTTTCGTATTTATCAAGTTTTTCCGGAGGGACATTATTTACAACTATACCTTTTGCTTTTGCAAGTTTAAAAATTTCGGATATATTTGTACCATGTGCAGTTTTTGAAACAAAAATTTTATTTATTGTTCTGTTATCCGATTTTAATGCTTCCAAAACCGCATTTCTTCCAAAAATTTTGTCCATAATAAAAAATGTCTCCAATATTTTAATTATCAAAATATTTAAACCAAACAACTAAATATTTAACAATAAATCACCTATTGTCAATTAAATAAATTGTGTTATTTTTTAAATAAGCAAACCATCAAATAAATTATAGTAAATATTAAGCATAAATATACAAACAAATCGCCTATTTTGGAATATATACTTTTATAATCATTATAAAAAACAGTTTTTATAAAATTTGTTTGTTCAAAAACATTTGTTTTATCCGTCACTTTACCTGCACAATTTATAACGGCAGATACACCTGTATTCGCACAAACTACAATATTTTTTCTTGTTTCAACTGCTCTAAAAACATTCATAATAAAATGTTGATAAGGTGCCGCACTGTTACCAAACCAAGCATCGTTAGTATGATTTGTCAATAAATTTGCATCTTTTTTAATTAATTGCCTCGTTAAATTAGGGAAAAAGTTTTCCGAGCAAATCATTGAACCTATATTTATTTTATCATATTTGAAAACCGTCATATAACTGCCTTTTGAAAAATCACCTAAAGAATTTAGAATACCGAAAAATTTTGATAAGAATTTTCTTAAAGGAATATATTCACCGAATATAACCAAATGATTTTTATTATGAACATCTAAAATTTTACCATCTTTGTCTATAGCAAAAACAGAATTATAAACTTCATTATTTTCAATATTAACTCCTGTTGCTCCTATTAAGTGCAAATTTGCATTTTGTAAATTATCCATAACAAGTTGTTTTATGTCATGTTCAATTTGTAAATAACCGGGTAAAACACTTTCAGGATAAACTAAAATTTCTGCTTTATTCTTAAAATATTTTATATTTTTATCCAACTCGTCAATTATTTCCTGTCTGTAAATTTGGTCCCATTTTTTGTATTGGTCAATGTTTGGTTGTAAAATACCTACCGTTATTTCATCACCGTAACTTGAATTAAATTTGTTCAATTTAACAATACCATATATTAAAACAAAACAGATTAATGTAACAAAAAAAATTATTGAAAATTTTTTAGTATCGTAAAATTTCAATTTTGAAACAATCGAAAATTGTTTATTATTGAAAAACACGACATATAACGCCATATTAAAAGAAATTATTAAAAAAGATATTCCGTAAATTCCCGTTATATCTGCAATTTGTATCAAAGGTAAAAAACAAGCTTGACTGTATCCGATTAAATTCCACGGGAAACCTGTTAAAAAATAAGTTCTTGCAAATTCAAGAACAATCCATAAACTTGATGAAAACAAGATTAAATGAAAACAAGATTTAAAATGATTTTTTATAACTGACACTAACCAAGACCATAAAACAAAATATGAAGAAATATAAAGCCATAAAAGTAACGAAGCTATAAATGAACTTAAATAAGAATTTAAATTATTGTTTAAAAAAACAAACATCCAAAACATAGAAACAGCATAGCATGTAAAACCCGTTATAAAACCATATATTAATGAATATTTTATTTTTGAATTAAAAATGCAGTAAATTAAAGGAACAAAAGCAAACCAAGCACAATAAAACAAATTAAATTTTTGAAACGATAATGCTATTAATGTTCCGGATAATACAGACAATAAAAAAAATTTTGAATTTAATTGTCCCACAATGTATCCGTTTTAAATATTTTTACCACAACACTTTTTATATTTTTTCCCGCTCCCGCAAGGGCAAGGGTCGTTCCTTCCTATTTTTTTCAAATCTCTGTGTGCGGTTTTTGCAGAAGATTTAACAACTGTATCGGAATTATTTCCTGTTTCGTTTAATTCCGGTTTTGTAGCTTTTGCATTAGCATTAAGCATTGATTTGGGCATAACATTTACCTGAACTCTAAACACATATTCTATTGTTGTTTCTCTTATTCTTTTCATCATGCTATCAAAAAGAATAAACGATTCTTTTTGATATTCAATTTTAGGATCTTTATGTGCATAAGCTCTAAAATAAATACCTTTTTTCAATTGGTCTAATTCGTATAAATTATCTCTCCACGCGGTATCTATCATTTGTAACAAAACCATTCTTTCGATTTGAGCTAAAATATCACTACCCAACTTTTCTTTTCTGTCTTGATATGCTTTTTTTATTTGCTCAAGTAAAATTTCTTTTAACCTGTCTTGATTTAAACTGTCAAGCAATTCTCCTGTAGGTGCTTCAAAGCTTATACCGAACGATCTTGCCATCCATGCCGTAAAGTGACTCCAATCCCACTGTTCCGGATAAGTTTTTTCCGATGTCCATTGTTCAATTTTTTCTTCCACCGATTCGAGCAACATATCCTGTATGGTTTCGGATATATCTTCGCCTTCCAATATTTCGTTTCTTAACCTGTATATTGCTTCTCTCTGCTTATTCATTACATTGTCAAAATCAATAAGCTGTTTTCTTATATCAAAGTTCATACCTTCAACTTTTTTCTGTGCATTTTCAACAGCTTTTGATATCCACGGATGTTGAATATCTTCACCTTCTTTCAAACCCAACTTTTGCATTAATACAGACATTTTTTCAGAACCGAAAAGTCTCATAAGTTCGTCTTGCATAGATAAATAAAACCTTGAAGCTCCGGGATCACCCTGTCTGCCTGACCTACCTCTTAACTGATTATCGATTCTTCTTGATTCGTGTCTTTCAGTTCCGATAATATATAAACCGCCGAGTTTTTTTACTTCTTCATTTTGTTCTTTATCGCCTGCACCTAAAACGATATCGGTTCCTCTACCTGCCATATTGGTTGCAATTGTAACGGCACTTTTTGCACCTGCCTGTGCAATAATTTGTGCTTCCATTTCGTGAAATTTTGCATTTAATACCTGATGAGGAATACCTTTTCTTCTAAGCAAATCGGAAAGTTTTTCCGATTTTTCAATTGACCTTGTTCCAACAAGAACAGGTTGTCCTACTTTCCAACATTTCTCAATATCGGCAACTATTGCATTAAATTTTTCATTTTCCGTTCTGTAAATTACATCAGGGAAATCTTTTCTTATCATAGGATTATTCGTAGGAACTTCAACAACATCAAGTTTATAAATTTCCCAAAATTCGCTTGCCTCGGTAAGTGCGGTTCCTGTCATACCTGCAATTTTGTTATACATTCTGAAAAAGTTTTGAAAAGTTATTGTTGCCAAAGTTTGGTTTTCTTCGGCAATTTGCAAATTTTCTTTTGCTTCAACTGCCTGATGAAGCCCGTCAGACCATCTTCTTCCCGGCATTAATCTTCCGGTAAATTCATCAACAATTATAACTTCACCGTTTTTTACGACATAGTCAACATCTCTTTTATATAAATTATGTGCTCTGATTGCTTGTGTTAAATGGTGAACCCATTCGGACTGCATATCATCATAAATATTTTTTAATCCTAATATTTTTTCTGCTTTTTGAACACCTTGTTCGGTTAAAACTACGCTATGGTTTTTTTCGTCAACCAAATAATCAAAACCTTTTGAAAGGTCGGTTCCTTCATATTTTGCTTTTATTTCTTCTTCTTCGGTTACAAACCTGCCATGTAACATCGGAACAATTCTGTTTGAAACATAATATTTGTCAGTAGATTTTTCGCCAGCACCTGAAATTATAAGCGGAGTTCTTGCTTCATCTATTAATATTGAATCGACTTCATCTATGATGGCATAGTTAAGCGGTCTTAAAACTCTGTCATCTTTTGAAATAACCATATTATCTCTTAAATAATCAAAACCCAACTCATTATTTGTTACATAAGTTATATCACATTGATAAGCCTGTCTTCTTTCTTCGTTTGTAATATCATGACAAACATTACCGACACTCATTCCCAAAGCATTATATACCGGTTGCATCCATTCCTTATCTCTTTTTGCAAGGTAATCGTTGACGGTAACAACATGAACACCTTTACCTTCAAGTGCATTAAGATAAACAGCCAATGTTGCAACAAGTGTTTTACCTTCACCGGTTTTCATTTCGGCAATTTTACCTTTATGCAAAATATATCCGCCTATCATTTGAACATCAAAATGCCTAAGTCCTATAGTTCTTTTTGATGCTTCTCTAACACATGCAAAAGCTTCAGGCAATAAATCGTCCAAAGTTTCCCCTTCGGATAATCTTTTTTTGAATTCTTCCGTTTTTGCTTTCAACTGGTCGTCGGAAAGTTTTTGAATATCAGGTTCCAACGAATTTATTTTTTCAACTACAGGTTTTATTTTTTTTATATCTCTTTCATTTTGAGAACCGAAAATAGCTCCAATCAATTCTTTTAACATAACTCCACTCCATAATAAAATATTCTTTGTATTCTATCTTTTTTGTATATAAAATTCAATCCGAAAATGCTTTTGCAAATTCGGATGTAAAAGTTCAGAAAGATTTTGGACTAAATGAGTAGTTAAATAAAGGTTGTTAAATAATTAAAGTTTTTATTAAATAAAAGTAGTTAAAAATAAAAATATTTAAAAATTATAAAGTTTTTATTTCTGCAAGAAATTATTGTAAACATACCTTTATTAAAGATTTTATATATCTGTAAAATTTTATTTTATATATTGATTTTTTTTAAATATAATGTTATATTATTGTAAAAATATGCGGATATCCGCAAAATTTTACTATAAATATAAAAGATACGAATAAAACATAAGGAATAAATGTGGAAATAAAAAGAGATTTTTATCTAAATAAATTAATAAGTAAAAAGGAAAATGGACTTGTTAAAGTTATTACAGGAATAAGAAGAAGTGGAAAATCCTATTTATTATTTAACATATATAAAAATTATTTGAATTCAATAAATATAGACGATTCTCATATAATACAATTGTCGTTGGATGAAACTCAAAATGCTAAATATAGAAATCCTATAGAATTAGATAAATATATTAGAAGTTTATTAGTCGATAATAAGATGTATTATGTTTTTATTGACGAAATACAAAAGGTTTATGATATTCAAAACCCTTATGTAGATGATAAAGATGCTAAAATAAATTTTATTGATACCATTTTAGGTTTAATGAAAATAAAAAATGTAGATGTTTATGTAACGGGCAGTAATTCAAAAATGTTATCGTCCGATATTTTAACGGATTTTAGAGATAGGGGCGATGAAATTAGGGTAAATCCTCTTTCTTACAAAGAATTCTGTGATTATAAAGGCGAAAATACTAATTCTACATGGAGAGAATATATAACTTATGGCGGAATGCCGTTGGCAGTAACAAAACAAACTCATGAAGAAAAAAGCAAATATTTAAAAGATTTATTTAAAAGAACATATTTAACCGATGTTATAGAAAGGCATAATATAAGAACAAACAAAGGTGTATTGGAAGATTTATTAAATATTATATCTTCTTGTATAGGTTCATTAACTAATCCGAAAAAATTATCGGATACATTCAAATCCGTAAAAAATAAAACGGTTACCGTTAGCAGTATAAGCAGATATTTAGATTATTTTATAGATGCTTTTTTAATAAGCAAAGCTATCAGGTTTGATATAAAAGGCAGGAAATATATTAACACACCGTTAAAATACTATTTTACGGATGTAGGTTTAAGGAATGCACGGTTAAATTTCAGACAGAATGAAGAAAACCATATAATGGAAAACATTATTTATAATGAACTTTTAATGAGAGATTTTGATGTTGATGTAGGTATAGTTGAATATAATTATAAAGACAAAAAGAAAAAAAATAAAAGGAAACAATTGGAAATAGATTTTATTGCAAATAAAGGAAGTAGTAAATATTATATACAGTCGGCATTAAATATCGAAACAAAAGAAAAAAAAGACCAAGAAACACAATCCTTAATTAGAACAGATGATTTTTTTAAAAAAATAGTAGTTATTAAAGACGATATTATTCCCTGGCACGACGACAAAGGAATACTATATTTAGGAATTCAAGAATTTTTGCTTAATCCAAGCAGTATAGATTTATAAGTAATAAAAATAAAGGAAATTTTAGAGAAGAAATACAAAAATGAGGGATTTTAAAGAAATTATTAACAAAAGCATTAAAATAATCAAAGCAATCAGAAGTTCGTATATATATATATATATATATATATAGAGAGAGAGAAGGGCAAAGCCCTTTTTTCCCTTTGTCATTATGGTTTAATAAACAGACGAATAAGTTATTAATTTAACTTGTCCGTCTGTTTTTGTTTTTTATACGGTAATAAAAATAAAAAATACGGGAGAAAAAATGAAAAAATTAAACAAGTTAGCAGTAGTAGTATTTGCAGTAGCAGTAATGTTGTTGTGCAGGCAAAATGTTTTTGCTTGGGAACACAAAGAAGTAAAAGTGTCGACAACTTACAGCACCAATGATGCATACTATACCGATGCACAGGCAGGAAGCGGTGGTGCATTTAATGTTATAGTAAGTAGTATAACACTTAAATTTACGGGAAATAATGCTCATTTTAGGTACAACAAATCAACTGATACTTATAGTGGTGGGGGTGGTGCAATTGCAAATTATACGGGTTCAACGGTTGAAATAGCAAACGGGGCGGAATTTAGCCACAATCAAGGAGATTTAGGTGGAGCAATTTATAATGCTACTTCAAGCACATTTACAATAGGAAGCGGAGCAAGTTTTAGCTACAACCAAGGAGGTCGTAACGGTGGAGCAATTTGGAATAACGGGACATTTACAATAGGAAGCGGAGCAAGTTTTAACCAAAACACAACAGAACTTCAAGGAGGAGCAATTTACAATAGGGACAAAAAAGGAACACTTACAATAGAAGACGGAGCAGTATTTTCAAATAATACAGCAACAAGACAAGGAGGAGTAATTTATAATGCCGGAAAAATTACAATAGGAAACAATGCAAAGTTTACGGGAAATAAAAGTTCAGGTGATGCTGGTCAAGGTGAAGGCGGAGCAATTTACAATTTTAACGGTGGGAAAATTAGCATAGGGAGTGATGCAGTATTTGAAGATAACTTTTCAAAAAAAAGTTATGGCGGAGCAATTTTTAATAGTACTTACGGAACAATTAATATAGGCAGTAATGCATTGTTTAAAAACAACAGTTCAAAAGAAATATTTGGTGGAGCAATTTATAATGCTGAAATAGGAACAATTACAATACAAGATGGAGCAAAGTTTATTGGTAATACATCAAAACAAGAAGGCGGAGCAATATATAATCTTGGAACATTAAACTTAACGGCAAAAACAAACAATGTGGAATTTACGGGAAATAAACATTGTGTAGGAACCGCAAACGAAGAATCTAATGCAATATATGCCTATCACGACTCTGTTATCAATTTGTATGCCGAAGGTGCAAATATAGTTTTTAACGATAAAATAAAGTCTATGAATAATACAAGCAAATTATATATAAATATGTTTAGCGATGACCGAACTGCAGACGGTAAAGTAATATTAAACGAAGATATGAGCAAATTTACGGGAACAACAACTATTCAAAGAGGAACGGTAGAGTTAGGCGAAAACGGAAAATGGTTTGGCGGTGATGTAATTGTAAATGCACTCGGAAACACAACAATAAATTTGGCAAATAATGTTATTGAAACTATTAACTTTAAAAGTATATCTGTAGGTTCTACCAAGAATTTTAATTTAATAGTAGATGCGGACTTGGAAAAAGAAAAAATGGATAAAATAACTTCAACAGAAGGCTTGGTTGGTGATGGTAAAATAACGGTAAGCAAAGTAAAAATAAAAAAAGATAATAATGCAAATGAAACAACCGTTGTTTTTTTTACTGATAGTTTAAAAGATAAAGTAGAATTTAGCGGAAAAGTTGTATCTTTGTTATATAAATATGATGCTACTTATGATAAGGCAACAGGAAATTTTACTTTTGTAAATACAGGTGATAGCAGTGACGGCGGAGATGATGATGATGACGGAGGTAGCGGTGGCGGAGGTGTTACCCCTATGATAAATATGGCAACGGCAGCAGGTGCGGTAGCAGCAAGTGTAGGCGGGTATGCAACACAAAGTGCGGTAATTAATCAAGCATTTGCAGGTATCGATAGGCAAATGGCACAAAAAGTTCAACCAAAAACAGTTGCACCAAAGGCACCTGTAAAACCGTCACAAGAAAGTTCTGTAACTCCTACAGATAAAAAACAACCTGTAAAAACTAACGGTAAACAAAACAAAAAGTCCGCTAATATAAATTCTTCTAATCTCTATGTATCTGCAGGAAACCAAATATTTGACGATAGCACAACAATAGAAAGAAGTTTATGGTTAAGACCGTTTGCATTACAGGAAACAATAAAACTTAACGGAGTAGATATAGATAACACATTATACGGAACACTTGCAGGGATAGATTTACCTATAGGACAGGATAAACAATTATCATTTTATTTAGGTTATGCAGGCAGTAAACAAGAATTTGACGAAGTAAAAACAAACCAAACGGGTTATTTAGTAGGTGTAACGGGAATGTTGGTAAAAGAAAAATGGTATTTGGGAGTAACGGTTAACGGAATATTTAATAAAGTATCAGCAGATAGTGAAGATGAAACAAACGATTTTGATATGAATATGTTTACGGTAGGAGCAAAAGCAGGGTATAACATTGATTTAAGTGATAAATGGATATTGGAACCGAATATAACGGTAATGTATGGAATAGCAAACAGTGATAGTTACCAAACAAGTCTTGGCAGTATAGACAGCCAAAGCACAAGTAATATATTGGTAGAACCGCAAGTAAAAGCAAAGTGGCAGTTAACAAACGGTTGGCAACCTTACGGTTTGGTAGGATATTCTGCAAATTTAAGCAGTAAACCGAAAGTTAAAGCAGGCGGAGAAGAATTAGAGCTTGACAGTATAGACGGCTTTGTAGAATACGGTATAGGAGTAAACAAAGAGTTTATCGGTAGTGTATGGAGTTGTTACGGGCAAGTAACAGGCAGAAGCGGAGGCAGAAACGGTTTCGGCGGTAATTTGGGAATTAAATATAAATTCTAAAATACAGATTATTCTGTAAAGCAAACAGATGCAGTTTTGAGCCAACAAACTCTGCATCTGTTTTTTATTGTAAAAGAAGATAAAATGCAAATTCGAAAGGGAGAATTCAATGCAAACGGGAAACAGATGGTATGGGAAAGGAAGTAGAAAAGTATTAAAAATAGCAGAAGAAGTGTTAAATGAAACTCCGGAAGTAGATAAAAAAATAAAATGTGTAGAGTTATTAGATAAATATGGTGCAATGTTTGTAAAAGATGCATTCGGAGTAGCACGGTCGACAGTATATTTATGGAAAAAACAATTAGAGGAAGAAGGACTAAAAGGGTTAAGGAATAAATCAAGAGCACCGATACATGTAAGAAAGCCAGAAACGGATGAAAGGATAATAGAATATATACAACAATACAGAACAGACCATCCCGGAGTATGTAAAAAAATAATAGAACCTGAATTAAAACAATATTGTAAAGAAAAAGGAATAAAAAGTGTAAGTGAAAGCACGGTAGGACGAATAATAAAAAGACTAAAAGAGGCAAGAAAAATAGATAATAAAAAGAAATTAAGAATGGATGTAAAAACAGGCGAGTTAATAGAGATAATACCGAAGAAGAAGAAAAAGAAAGATAGGTTAAAGAAAAAGGATATAAGCCAACCGGGCGAAGTAATGCAAGTTGATGCAATTCATTATAATACGGTACCGGGAAATAAAATGTTTGCATTAACGGCGATAGACAGAGTAAGCAGAATAGCACATGTAAAAGTATTTTCAAAGTTAAACAGCAGAATAGCGACGGAATTTTTAAAAGAGGTAATAAAAGAAAGTCCGTATAAAATAAAAGCAATACAAACAGATAACGGATTAGAATTTGAAAAGAATTTTGACGGATATATAAAGAGTAATAAAATGATACATTACTATAATTATCCGCATAGCCCGAAAAGTAATGCTTATGTTGAAAGATTTAACAGGACTGTTCAAGAACAATTTTTTAATCACTTAGACGATGTAAACAGTATTGAACAAATAAATAAAAAACTAAAACAATATATGCTTTGGTATAATACCAAAAAAGTTCATAAAGGTTTAAATTATATGACACCTATGGCTTTTTTAAATAAAAATATGCTATCATTTTGTTCCTCATAAAAGTCCAATATGTATTGAACTCCTACATCGGATTGACACTTATCAAAAAAATATATAAAATTACTTTTGTTTAGTGCGGGCATAGTCTAGTGGTAAAACCCGAGCTTCCCAAGCTCGTGATGTGGGTTCGATTCCCATTGCCCGCTTTTTTATTTTGAAATTATTGTTCCTTTTAACTTTTTAATTCCTGCAGAACCATCTATTATTAAAACTTTTTTTACACCTTTATTAACTGCAGAACCTGCACTTTTTATTTTAGGTATCATACCACCGGTTATAATTTCGGTTTTTATTAAATTATTAATTTCTTTTATTTTTATATTTTTTATTGTCTTTTTACTTTTATCCAAAACACCTGCGACATCGGTTAAAAATATAAGTTTATCCGCTTTAAAACTTACGGCAATATTTGTAGCAAGAGTATCGGCATTTATATTAACCGCATGAGACTGCTTATCAATACCAACTGAAGATATAACAGGGAAAAAACCGCCCTTTATTAAAGTTTCTATCAATTTTGTATTTATCTTTACCGGTTCACCTGCAAAGCCCAATTCTTTTTTTACTCTACAAACGGCAATGGAACCGTCTTTTGCTGATATTCCGCAAGCTTTAACTCCGCATTTAATAAGTTCCGCCGTCAATATTTTATTTACTTTACCGCTTAATGCCATTTCTACAACTTCCAAAGTTTGTTCGTCGGTATATCTTAATCCGTTTATAAATTTTGATTTTATATTTAACCTTTCCAATAAATTATTTATTTCCGGACCACCGCCGTGAACCAAAACTATATTTTGTTTTTTAGACAATTGTGCCAAATCTTTTATGAATTTTTTTTGAGCAACCTTATTTTTTGTTAAACTTCCGCCGAATTTTATTACCACAATATTTTTCAATTTTTTCCCTCCATTAAAAACAGTTTACTAAAATTTTTAAAATTACATTATTTGTTCAAAGCGAATATAGATAATCAAGAGATTGTCTGAATATTTATACATTAAACTTAAATTCTATAATATCGCCGTCTTTGACTATATAGTCTTTACCTTCACTTCTTAAAAGACCGGCTTCTTTTACCGCTTTTTGACTACCGAGTTTAAATATATCGTCATAAGCCATTACTTCAGCTCTTATAAAACCTCTTTCAAAGTCGGTATGTATTACACCTGCAGCTTGCGGTGCAAAAAAACCTTTTTTAATGGTCCATGCTCTGCATTCATCTTCACCTGCGGTTAAATATGTTATAAGCCCCAACAAAGAATAACTTGCTTTAACAAGCCTGTTTAAACCGGGCTCTGCCAAACCTAAATCCTTTAAAAAAGTTTCCTGGTCCTGTTGTGACAATTCCGAAAGTTCGGCTTCTATTTTTGCACATATAGGAATTGCCTGTGCTCCTTCGGCAGAGGCTCTTTCCTGCACCATTTTTGTAAATTTATTTTCCATAGAAGGCAAGTCTGCTTCGGCAACATTACATGCATATATAACGGGTTTTGCCGTTATTAAAAAGAAATTTTTTAATATTAATTTTTCTTCGTCGGTTACCGATAAAGTTCTGACAGGTAACCCTTTATCCAAATGTGCTTTTACTTTATCCGCCAATTCTTTTTCAGCTAAAACTTTCGGATTTCTTGATTTTATATCTTTTTGTAATTTTTCCAATTTTTTATTTATAGTTTCCATGTCAGCAAGCATAAGTTCCGTTTCAATAATATCTATATCTCTTAACGGATCTATGGCACCTTCAACATGTGTAATATCTTTATTTTCAAAACAACGAACAACATGTACAATTGCAGAAGTTTCTCTGATATGTGCTAAAAACTGGTTACCAAGGCCTTCACCTTTTGATGCACCTTTTACAAGCCCTGCAATATCGACAAAATCTATTGTGGCATAAACTTTTCTTTTGGAATTATATAATTTTTCCAAAAAATCAAGCCTTTTATCCGGAACGGCAACTACACCTACATTAGGTTCTATCGTGCAGAACGGGTAATTTGCACATTCGGCACCTGCTTTTGTTATTGCATTAAATAATGTTGATTTACCTACATTCGGAAGACCTACTATACCTAATTTCATTTTTTTATCCTTTTTAAAAATTATTCAATAATTTTTAGCTTATATCTGAAAGTTTAAAGTAAAAAACAATTATTGATTAAAATTAATCTAAAACGACATTTTTTTGCTGTTTCTATACCTCAATACTTCTATACATCCATACCTCAAAATTTGCGAAGCAAATTTTATGCGGCAGAAAGAATATTTATCGTATTTCTTGAATTCTTAAAATCGTCGATATCGTTTCTGTCTACTTTCAAATTATCAATAGGAACAGGCGGTAAAAATTCCAACTGACCTGCAATTATATTATTAAATATCGGAAGATTTCTATTAACTTTTGCCCTTACTACAATATCATTATTTACTCTGTTTACTATTTCATTTAATATTTCGTCCGAATTAAAATCCTGATATTTTTCGTCTATAACAAATGTAATTTGTTTAGTTTTTTCGTCAAACGAAACATAAACCGGCAAAGCATTGTTTGCATATTCAACAAAGAACAATTCTTTAACATCATTATTTATTTTATCAAATTTAATGTTAGGATGTATTTTTTGTTTTATTTGTTTTGATATACTGAATTTTGTATCCGCTCTTCTTTGCAATATATACAATTTATTATCTTTAAAAGCAAATTCAACATCTATAGGATAACCTGCTTTATCTTCTAAAAACATTACCGTTTCATTTAATTGTTTTATTTGTTCCGATGTCAATATTCTATCCGATTCGGATTTATATTCTATTGTTTCACCTGTCAGTGCATTAACTTCTATTGCATCCGGTGTTACGGTTCCGTCAACAACCTTATCACCCAAACCTTTTGTTGCATTTATAATTAAATTATAATTTTCATTTCTGCTAAATACAACACCTGCAGCATCCGGATCTTTTACCATTTCTTCAACTAATACTGCAGGTTGAATAAATTGTCCGGTATTTAACATATATTCTATTGCTTCTTCATCGTAAAAAGATTTCCAAACATCTTTTATTGCCTTTATCACATTTTTATTTCCTTTAACATTTAATATACTTTCACCCATACCGGCAAAAGCATACTCTATTCCGTCTTCTCCTATACCGGATGAACGAATAGCATAATATTTATTTTCATTTATATTTTCCAATATATATTTTTCTATTTCTTCACTACTGCTTTTTTCTATAATATTTTTTATTTCGTTTGCAACTTTATTAATTTCTTTTTCATTGTTTTCCAATTCTTTTTCATTTTGTTCTTTTTTGTATTTTTTATTTTCGTTTATTAATTCTTTAAGTTTTGAATTTAATTCTTTTAATTTTTCACCGCAATATTGTTCCGGAACATTTTTGCTTAAGCCAAAACCCAAAGGAACCATTTCACCAATTCCAATGCTTTTTAACTCTTTTATTATTTTTGCAAGTTCAACTGTTTTTCCTCCGAACATATTTTTTTGATTTGTTTCAATATTATCCAAACTTACAATATCTTTTTCTTTTATAAATTTATCCGTTTCTTTTTCAACTGTTTCTTCATAATAATTTGAATAATATTGTTCATGTATATCTTCATATATCTTATTTTTTGTTTGTTCCATTTCTTTTTCAATTTGTGCCATATCTTGATTTGTTAAAATTAAAGTTGTATCCGTTATTTTATTTCTTACATCAAACAACAATATTTCTGCGACCTGTTTACTTGCTATTCCTGTTATTATTTCCAACTCTTTAATTATTTCTTGTTTCCAAGTATCTTTTATTTTTTGTTTTAATTTATTTGAATACTTATCAATTTCGGAAACTTGTGCTTCTAAATTCTCATCCGATAATTTTACAATAAAACCGTTTTCGGTTGACATTAAAATTTTATCGCCTTGCCTTATTTCAACAGTTTCTTTTTGCATTTTTTGTATTTCCGTATCAATACCGTTTATATCTTTTATTTCTGTTTCCCCTGTAGGTTTATAATAAGTAACTTCTAAATATTTTTGCAAATATTCGTTACCTTGTTCATCTGTTTTTGTTTCCGTTTTCCACTCCGTTTCATTTAAAATTAAAGAAGGTTTACCCAACTCCTTTGTCGTTATTGCAGCATGGCTTAACGAACCACCCGCCGTTGTTATAACACCGCCGGATTTCTTTATTACTGAAAAATCTTTAGGAGTTGTAAATTTTTTAAATAAAATTTTATTTTCATTAATATTATCAAGCTCTTCATCAAAAACTACTTCTCCTATAAGATGTTTATTCTTTCCTTCCGATGTTATATTTGCATCAATTAATTGTTCCGGTTTTTGCAACATATTTTCTTTTAATTTATTTTTTCTGTTTGCTTTTTCAATACTGCTTACCCAAATATTATTTATTTCATAACCTTCATATTCCAATATTTCTTTCAAATCTTTATCCGTTAATATATTTCTTCCCGACATTGTTACAAGTTCGGCTTGTGCATATTCTATGCTGTTTGTTAAAGGATCAAACAATTCTCTTATATATACACTTTCATTATTTAATTTAATTTCACTTGTTCTTGCAATTAAACCGCCGAAAGCAAATTCCGTTGAATAATAATTTTTGTTATATTCCGGAACAGCTTTAATTATTTCTGCAACATTAATTAAAGTATCTTCATTTTGTTCTTCAAACATTTTTACAAAACTATCGGTTAAATTATAATTTTCATTTTTTATAAGTTTCCCTTCGGAATCAAACATTATTTTACCTTCAATATATGCCTGTTCTATAGGTTTGTTAAAATATTCTTCTATATCTTTTTGAAAGAAATTTCTTCCTTGTTCTCCATACTCAAGTTGTTCATCCGTCCTTTTCAGCATATAATTATACCGTTTTATTTTCCCATCTATAAAATAATATTGTTTTCCGTCAAGAATTTTAAATTTTCCATTCCATTTAATAAATTTATCAACATTTAAAATTTCCTGTAAACCTAAATATTTAAGAAAATCATTAAGATAATTTCTTACTTTTACTATTTCTGCCGTTGAGGGAATATCTTCATTAGGTGTAGGTTTAGAATAAATTAAATTTGAAACCGTTTCATCATAATTACTTGCTATTTCTCCGTTCATAAAAAGTTCCGCATACCCTTCAAGAAAAGCTTGAATTTTATTTTCATCACTGTTAATACTCAAAGAATTTCTCAAAGTAATATCCAAATTTATGGAATACTCAAATAATTTTACGACAGAAGTTGCAATATCAGATAAATTTATTTCATTGTTAAGTCCGGAATTATTATCCAAATTAGCTTTTATTTTATAAACTTCCGCAGTTTCGTTATCAAAATTTGTCTCTATATAAAAGCCGAATTCAGTTAAAACTTTTGACAAATAGTCTATTCTCCATTTATTATCTATCGTAACACCGCTGTCGTTATAATATATTTTTATTCCCCTATCCGGTTCATCAAAATTTATAACGATATCAACACTGTGTGCCAAAAGTCGTTTGGTCCATATAACAGTTCCGTCTTTTACAAACAATTCGACATTATGTTTATCTAAAGATAACAGATGCATTAAATTTTTAACTTCGGGATTTATTTTTTTATTATTTGAAAAATTATATGCGGTTATTTCGGTTCCTTTA
>Ga0310690_10005541_pt1 | contig 17049 bp, 16 predicted proteins | sample AusTroGonzalo_MG_2_FD_207661 | JGI IMG/M metagenome (GOLD analysis project Ga0310690, IMG submission 207661) | Bovine rumen microbial communities from tropical cattle in Woodstock, Queensland, Australia - Gonzalo_04 (v2) (version 2) | ecosystem: Host-associated > Mammals > Digestive system >...
AGCAGCCCTTCGGCCCTTCGTAGCCAAGCCGCGAGCCCTGACCGCCCGCGACGAGCAGCGCGGCAACCTTCCCGGCCTTGAGCTCCTTCTCGCCCGCGGCAATGCACTTCTTGAGCGCGGCACCCTTGAGGACGGCCACCTTTGGCGCGCGGCCCTTCGACGAATCCGGCGGCTCTCCGCTCGAGGCAAGCGCGGCGGCGCAGCGCTTTGCGCTCTTCGGGTCTATCGTCTCAACCTGCGCCAGAAGCGCGGCCTTCGCCTTTGCCGACAGTTTGCTCCACCCAGCAAGCACATGGGCTTGCCCGCAGCTTTCGAGCATCTTCGCGGCTTCAGTGTAGTTCATCTTTGGTCCTCCTCTTTTACGGGTTCAAGTATCCAACGCGTATTATACCAAAACCAATCGCCCGGGCGGCGGACAATCTCTTCCGAAAGGAGCTTCATCGCCTCCTTCGTAAGCCGCGCGGCCTCCGCCTTGGGGTCCGCGGCGGATGGGTCGGGGCGCAGCGTCGCGATGTGGTTAAAGACGTGCCACCCGTCCCTACGCGACATCGCAGCGACTACTATCGGCGAGCCGCACTTCACGGCGAAGAGCGCCCCCGCACGGCTTACGTTTGCCTTCCCTCCGAGGAAGTCCGCCTCGACATCGCGCCGCCTGACGCGAAGGTCGGGGAGAATCGCAAACGCACGCCCTGCCGAGAGCCCCGCCTTGATCTTGACGAGCGAGTCGCGCATGTCGCGGTCGAAGACCTCTATGTCGCCATACTGCCGCGCCATCCACGCGTCGATCTTCGGATTGCGCTGCCGCGCCGCAATCGACATGAGCGGGAGCCCATATCTCGCCATGCACCACGCAGCCATGTACCAGTTGCCGGAATGGGGAACCATTATTACGACTCCATGCCCTTCGTCGACAAGCTCCTTGAGCCTGTCGCGGTAGAGCTCGCCGTCAAGGACGTGCTTGTCCATCCAGCGGCGGTCGAGCCGCGAGGCCCGCATCATCTCGACTCCCGTCATAAGTATGTTCTGGAGCGAGCGCACCGCGATCTTACGGACTTCCCTCTTGCTCTTCTCGGGGAAGACAGAGCGTATCCGCTCGCAAGTGCGCCTCCGCTTGAGGCCGAAGGCGTAGAGAAGCCACCCGAGGCCGCGCGCCACCGCCATCGCCGCGCGGTATGGCACCGCGCCTGCGACGGCGCACACGGCGACTATCGCCGCATACTCAAGATTGTTTCTAATTCGACTCCTGCCCATTCAAGCCCTCACGCGGCGCGAAACGCCCTTAGAAGCTCCGTAGATACAAGAGAGCCGACCGACGACGAGCCGGAGACAGCCTTCTCGCGAAGGGCGAGGAATCTCGCCCTCGCGCGGCGCAGCGCGTTTTCGCTCCACTTCGCCGCAAAGCCAGCGTTCTTCCTCGCGGCATACGGCGACATCGCACCGGCGCGGCCAAGCTTTACATCGAGGAGCTGGCGGAAGAACTTCTCTATGACGCCAGACATGAATACCTCGTAGCCGCTCTCGCGCTCAAACCTCGAAAGCGCGGCAAGCGCCGCGCCGGGATTGCGCGCGCCGATGGCGTCGGTGACATCCCATACCTCCGCCTCCACCTTCGCGCCCGGGCTCGATATCTCGGCGACGTCGGCCGCCGTTATCTCCTTCGCAGACGGCCCGAGGTAGTCGCGCATCTTCTCAAGCTCGCTCCTTAGGGACCTCGAATCTACGCCGACCGTCGCGACAAAGCGCTCCGCCGCCCCGGGCGCGAACTTGAGCCCCATAGCCGCCGCGTCATCGATGGCGCGCACCACCGCCCCGCGCTGCGCCTCCCACGGCTTTTCCGCCGCAAACGAGACTATCTCCGCAGCGCCGGCAAGGCGCTTTGCAAACACGGAAGTCTTGAGTAGCGTCGGCCCGGAGATAACGAAGACCTGGTTCTCTGGCAACGGTGACGAGGCTATCTTCGCCGCGAACTTCTCAAGAGCCTCCTTTACCTCCTCGGAAGAGCGCCCTCCCGGCAGGAAGTGGACGTTCTTCCACCACGTCGCCTTGCTGGGATCGAGAAAGGGAGGCGTCGAGAAGCTCTCGTCCGCCCTTCTCAAGTCGGCAAGCTGAAGCTCCGCGTTCGTGGCGTTTGCGGAGTCTATGACTTCAAGCCCCTCGACTCCACCGATGGCCTTCTTCGCCGTCTCTTCGACGAGAAAGTCGTCTTCGCCGACAATCACGCGGACGTTCATGTTCAGGAGCCTCCTGCGCTGCCTGCGGCGCGGTTGCGGAGAAATCCGGCTGCGACAAAGGCCCCGCCTATCGCGAACATCGCAACCGATATAGTCTGTGAAATGGAAAGCGGCCCCACTGCAGCCCTCGGGTCGCCGCGCAGATACTCTATCGAGAAGCGTATCACGGCATAGCCCATGAGATACGCCCCGACGACGAGCCCGTGCGACTTGCCGCCGGCGGGGAACTTCCTATATAGGAGCTGCATAAGCGCGAAAAGCGCAAGGAGCGCCGCAGCCTCGAAAAGCTGCGTCGGCAGGACGGGGACGAGCCTGCGGCCGTGCTCGAACCAGCTGGGGCTTCCGGCAGGAAACGTCACCGCGCACCACGAATTCGAGTCGCGCCCGTAGCAGCAGCCGTAGAAAAAGCACCCGACCCTCCCGAACGCATGGCCGAGCGGCACCACCGCCGCAAGAAGGTCGGCCGTCGCAAGGATGTTCTCGCGCTTCCAGATGCACCAGGCGAGAAAGACGACGAGGGCGAGGATAAGCCCGCCGTAGAACATGAGCCCGCCTTGGTCGATCCTGACTATCTGCGCAGGATTGGCGGCGAATTCTACTTTCCAGTGCTCGATCACATACGCCGCGCGAGAGCCAACGACCCCTGCGACCATGAGGGAGAGTATGAGGTTGGAAAGGTCCTTCCTGCCGCTTAGCCTTTCGATCAGCCACCAGCAGACAAGAAAGCCAGTCGCCATGCAGGCGCCATACGTCTTGAGGTGCAGGAAGCCGATATCGATGAGGTCGGGGAACATCAGGTAGCGGGCGGGAACACGCCGCCCCTCACTTCGCTTGCGTAGGCCGTGAACGCGCCCCTGACGATGCCGGCGAGATCGGCATACTTCTTGACGAACGACGGGACATTCTCGTTTAGCCCCAGAAGGTCGTGCATCACAAGCCACTGACCGTCGCACACCGGGCCCGCCCCAATTCCTATGGTGACGATCCCAAGCGCGGCAGTTATCTCGGCGGCGAGCTCGGAGGGGATGCATTCGAGGGTCACCGCGAACGCGCCCGCCTCCTCCACGGCCTTCGCGTCGGCGAGTATCCTCTCCGCGGCCTCGCGCGTCTTGCCTTGCTTCTTAAAACCGCCATACTCGTTCACGCTCTGCGGCATCATGCCGACATGCGCAAGGACGGGTATCCCCGCCGTCACAAGCCGCCTTATGAGGCCGCAGACCGACGCCCCGCCCTCGAGTTTAACGGCGTCGGCTCCGGCCTTGATGATCGCGACTGCGTTCTCCACTGCGCGGTCTTCGCCGCACTGGTACGAGCCGAACGGCATGTCACCTACGACAAGAGCGTCCTTGACCGCCCGCGCGACGGCAGCCGTCGCCGAGAGCGTGTCGGACATCTCCACTGGAAGCGTCGTCGAGTAGCCGAGGGTGTTCATGCCCATCGAATCGCCGATGAGGACGATGGGTATTCCGGCCTCGTCGGCGAGACGGGCGAATGCGGCGTCGTAGGCGGTGCAGCAGCCGAGCTTCTCCCGGCCCTTCGCCGCCCTGACGGCCGCAACATTCCACTTTTTCATGATCTGCGCCGATATGCGCCTATCAGCGCTGGACGCGCGCGTTTCCGGCGTAAACGTCCCAGACCTGCTTTTCGTCGGCGGGTTCCGCGTAGTCGTTGAGGGAGCTTGCCGCCATCACGCCCGAGGCCCAGCCGAACTGGAGGCACTTCTCGGCGTTCCAACCGTTGATGACTCCATAGAGGAGGCCGCCCGTAAAGCCGTCGCCGCCGCCGATGCGGTCGAGCACCTGGATCGTGCGCGGCTCTTCGACGTAGAACTTGCCGCCTGCATAGACGATCGCGCCCCAGAGGTGCTCGTCCGCCGCGACGACCTGGCGGAGCGTCGTTCCGTACATCTTCGCGTTCGGATACTTCTTCGTAACCTGGAGGATCATCTCCTTGAAGCGGTCGATCTTGCCCTTGAGGTCCTTGCCGCCCGCCTCAGGCCCCTTGAAGCCGAGGCAGAGCTGGAAGTCCTCCTCGTTGCCGACGAGGATGTCGGCGACGGAGGCGATCTTGTGGAACGCCTTCGAAAGCTCGGCCTCGCGGCCCTTCCAGAACGTCGCGCGGTAGTTGAGGTCGAAGCTTACGAGAACGCCGTACTTCTTCGCGTCCGCAGCGAGCTTGAGGCAGCACTTGGTCGTCTCGGGCGACATCGCCGCGATGAGGCCGGAGAGGTGGAGGACCTTGACGCCGTCCTTCCCGAAGAGAGTCTTCGTGTCGTAGTCCTTCGCGTCGAGCGTGCGGCCGACTTCGCCTGCGCGGTCGTTCCAGACGCGAGGCGCGCGGAGGCCGAAGCCGGAGTCCGCGATGTTGAACTGGTGGCGATAGCCCCACGGACCGCCCTGCGGCACGTCAGGACCGACATAGGCGATGTTGCGGGCGCGAAGCTGCGCCTTGATGAACGCTGCCATCGGCGAGCCCGCGACGAAGCGGGTGAGCACCAGGCACTCCGGCCCGAGCGAGCTCGTCACGTTGAGGACGTTCGTCTCGGCGCTCGTCGCCTGCAGGTAGAAGCGATTCGAGTTGTGGACCGCCATGCGGTTTTCAGGCGTGATCCTAAGCCCCATCGAGCTGAGGCATGCGACTGCGTACTTTGCGTTCTTCTTGACTTTCATGTCTTCTCCTTGTCCTTAAGACTTGTTTGCTTTTTTAAATTACCTTACAGCTCGACCTTCTTGTATTTCGGGACGAGCGTCTTCATGCATGTCCAGCCGACTATGTAGGCGACTGCGCAGTAGCCGAAGACGATGCAGTATCCGGCGGGCTTGCCGGTGTAACCGAGGAACTCCATCGCGGGACGCGCGAACTGCGCGCCGGCGGCGAGGAGGTCCTTAGACATCTCGACCTCCTTGCCGTCAACCATGGTCGTGCCCGCCGCGTAAGTGAAGAGCGCGCCCGCCGACTTGTTGACGAGGAAGCTGCCGCACCCCGCGGCAAACTGGGCGATGCCCGTCAAGGTGCCGATAGTCGACTTCGGGAACATGTCGCCCACCACGGAATATACGTTCGCGCTCCACGCCTGGTGGCCTGCGCACGCAAGGCCGATCAATATCGCCGGCCACCACGCCGAATACGAGCCGAGCGGCTGGGCGCCGAGCGCCAGGAGCGGGAAGCACGCGAAGATGAACATCGCGACCATGCGCCCCTCGTAGGGGTTCATGCCGCGCTTGTCAACCATGTACGTCGGAATCTTGCAGAGGTAGATCGAGACGAACGTGACAATCGCGTAGAGCGTGAATATGAGCGCCATGCCCATGCCGTCGGAGCTCTTGTAGCCGAACTGGTCGGAGAGGTAGCCCGGAGTCCAGAAGAGGAAGAACCACCACACGCCATCCGTAAGGAAGCGGCCGAGGACGAGCGCCCAGGTCTGGGGGAGCGAGAACGCCTTGAGATAGGAAATCTTCGGCCCCTCGGCTCCCGCATCCTTCACCTCTTCCGCGCCTTCGTCCTGCGAGAGGTACTTAAGCTCCTCCGCGTTGACACGAGGATTCTCGGCAGGCTTCTTGTAGAGCCACATCCAAAAGCCCATCCAGACGAAGCCCAAGGCACCAATGATGATGAACGACATCTCCCAGCCGCAGTATTTCGCTATGAGCGGGATCGAGAGCGGCGCGGCGAGGGCGCCGACCGACGAGCCGGAGTTGAAGATCGAGGTCGCAAACGCGCGGTCCTTCTTCGGGAAGTACTCGGCCGTCACCTTGATCGCCGCCGGGAAGTTGCCCGCCTCGCCAAGCGCGAGAACCGCGCGGCACGCGAGGAAGAGCCAGACGGACGTGGTGACGCCCATCATGCCGAGGAACCCGACCGCCTTGAGCGCGGACGTCCCGACGCCGCAGCCTGCGTGGAGGCATGCTCCCAAGGACCAGATGAATATCGCCCAGAGATACCCCTTCTTCGTGCCGAGGCGGTCGATGAACTTGCCGGCGAAGAGATTGCAGAGTGCGTATATGATCGAGAAGACGGCGGTGATCGTACCGTAGTCGTTGTCGGACCAGCCGAAGACAGGGGCGATGAAGTCCTTGTAGGTGAGGCTAAGCACCTGGCGGTCGAGATAGTTGACGGTCGTCGCAAAGAAGAGCAGCGAGCAGATTACCCAGCGGAAGTTTGTCTTTTTCATTTAGGTCCTTTCAGTCTTTCAGCCTCTTGTAAACACCTGCGTTGAAGGAGCAGTCGTATCCTACGGCAAGCCACGAAGCAAGTTCGGACATCTGACTCGTGTCCGGCTTTCCGTTCTTGACCGGTATCCGAAGTTTCTCGACGTGCCCGTCCGCAAAGGCGACGTGCGCGAACGCCTCCCGCCCCTTCTTGTGGTTGACACCAATCTGCTCGTTGCCGCCACCGCCAGCCGACTTGCCTGAAGTACCGTTGTCGATGCCAGAAGAGGAATACTGCAATATGGCATCTGTGTCTTCCGACCCTCCTTCGCCTTCAGGCTCCCATGTGTTATAGCCGCTAAACGGAACTTCGCAGAAAAGAAGCTTTTTGTCTGGTCTCACGACATGCCCGTATTCGCGACGAGGATCTTCCACAAACGACCTTCCCGAGGCATCCCATGTAAAATACGCGCTCATGAGATAGCTCCACTGAGGCCGCGCCCCGTTTTTGCCCTTCTGCGCATGGAGGGGACAGACGTACGTGTTGCGGTTGCCGGAGACGAACTTCCAAAGCGCCCCGTTCGTGAGGGCGAACTGCGCAGCATCGTCATCCGCCGAATAGAGGCTAATCGGAGGTGACTTGCTGTAAGACGTAGAGGGATACTTGCCCTGGCTCATCGTGGATATCCACCCTGGTATCTCCCTGTAGTTCTTCTTGACGTTCCTCATGCCCCGGGACTCGTCGATTGAAAGCATTACGCAGTTGCCCGCAAGCGGATATGTGCCGGTGTTCATGCCGTAGGTCTGGCAGGCGCTTGCGAGGTTTTTCAAGTTCGCAAGGCATCGCGCCACATTGGCGGAATCGGTGCTGCCCGACAGCGATGCGACAAGAACACCCGCAAGGATGCCCACGATTGCGATCACGACAAGCATTTCTACAAGAGTGAACGCCTGCCTTTGGGGACACGGTCTTTTAAACTTAGCTTTCATGCATCAGCCTCCGGAGCTTAGTCAAACTGCCTGTAGAAAAGCACCCGCGTCTTGTGCGGACGGTTCAACGCAGGGTTCGCTTCCGCCATATTGTCCTTAAGGACGTTGTCTCGGGTTTCGGCGAGCGAGTTGGGCCACGCCGTCTCGCCGCCGGCAATGCCGGTAATGTTCCCTGCCGCCGGGTTGCGCCAGACAAGCGCCATAGCCCTTGAACCGAGCTGCGGAGGGGCCTGGCCAGCCGCGCCGCCACCCATCATCGTCGGCTCTACTCGCACGAACACGAGAAAGAGCTGCTGCTTCGCGGCAAAGCAGTCGCGCCAGAATCCGTAGAGGAACTTCCTGTCGACGTCGTAGATGTCTGTGGAAATGGTCTCTCCCATTATCTTCCTGCGGCCCAAGCTGTTGTCCGTGTCGACGATGAAGTCGAAGCCCCTCCATTCCAGGGAATCGTATTCGTCGCACCAGTCGCCTTTGTAGGTGCTGTTGTCCTCTCCGCGCATGGCCCTTCCGATGACGGACGCCAAGCTCTCCACTTCGTTCCATTCAAGCCTGGCGTTGCCGTTCATCGGGCTGAAAGCATAGTTCCTGTTGAACTTCGCGGCGCTTAACGTCTCAAGAGACGTGTCCTGGTTGTTCGTGGAGGCCGCCCACCAGCTGTATGGGGGATTCGCGATGGCGGAAAGAAGTGCCTGATGCGATTTAGTATATGGAGTCATTCTAAAGCCTCGTCCCCCGTCAAAAAGGCCTATGTCGTATAGGTCGTCGGACGGAGACCCGCCTTGCGAATAAAGCCTGTACGTGCGCCACATAAGATTCCAGTTCTTCGTTTTGTCTCGGCTGTCAGGAAATTCCGAATAGTCAAACGAGAAGGCGGCGTCGCCGGTGTTCATTCCTTCTGGGTTGCTCTTGCGCGGGAAATCCCAAGTCGTGCGAGGAAGGAACGCAAGCTCCGAAACAGACTGCATGTAGCCCTGGTTCGATACGAACATGAAAAGGTCGCGGTCCCGACCCTCTAAACCTATGCCGCTCGCGGGGTTGCGGTCGTCCGTGTACCAATTCTCCCTCAGCGGCTCGTTCACTCGCACGAAGTTTTCCGGCGCGAAATTCCAGCGGGGGTCTGGGCAGAACACGCTTTGCGCGCCCGTCGGGGCGATGACAATCGATATCGGGCTCCCCTTCCCGCTGGTGAACGCTTCAAGGCTCAGCTCTATTTCCTTGTTCCCGCAGAATGTCATGATCGGCTGCGAATCGCCGCCACCACCTATGTTGGCGAAGTTTTTATCGTTACTTACGCCATTGTACTTGCTGTCGTCTTCAAAGCTCGCCGGAACAAGGTCAACAGTGTCGCCATCCACGTTCTTGATGCGCGACGCAATCGTCATGTACGGTCTTACCATAAAGTGCGCACCTTCATCTACAAGCATCTTCTTTATGCTGTCAACAAATTTCGGGCGTTTTGACCTGTCGCGAAGCCAATCATTTGCGACTGGAATGAAGTTGTCGTTTATATCCGCCCTGCGCTTGCTTTTGTCGAGCTCCTGCGGGTTAAGATTGCCGGTGCTGACATCTTTTACCATGACCATTTCCTTGGTCACGGAAAACAGATCATATTTTTGGAACCAATCGCTGAACGTCGTGTTGACGTTCGCCCCGGTTAAATGCAGCACTGCGTTGACCGGGCTCTTGTTGGGCGTCGTTGCCTGGCTGTCTATCCAGATGTTCCATTTGCTAATGTCATATGCCACATTGGCCTGCATCGCATTTCCGCCAACGCCGGATGCGTTGAAGTCGCCGTCGCTCGTAACAACATACGGAGAGTCGCTTGGCGTGCGAAGGCCGGGCGATTCAGTTCCGAAGCATATCCGAATGGCCGTCTCGGGCGTATAGCCATTCTTTTTGACAGGGGCGTCCTTGTCCCTGAGAAACGGGAACATGTAGAGAGTGGGCACAAGCCCCTTCGCCGCGACCGTCAGCTTGCAATGCTCCGTCCGCAAAAAGGTTTCTCCCTCTTTCAGGGAGCTGACGTCTTTGTCGTCCGTGGTACTCACGTCGGGAGTCAGCGTCAATGTTATATACGGCGCGAACCCGCAGATCATCGGATTGCGCTCCACGGTCGGAAGCGCAAGCGAAACAGGGAGGTCGTTTCCGTCGAGATAGTCGTAAAGCGAAATCAGGTCAAGCTGGGTCATGTTGTCTGCAATAAGGCGGCTCGTCCCGTTGTCAACGTTCATAAGAACTTCACGATTGGACGTCTTCAAATTGTCGCGTTGCCTTATGCTCGGGAATGGCTGCCGCCTTGAAATGTCGCCCTTCTGGCCTTTCGTCACTGCCTCGGACGTGATCATCTGGGCCGACGATGGATACAAGCCGTCGGCAACTACGTTGAAGCGCCTTATCATGTCGGCGCTTGGAAGGTCCTCGATGCCGTTCAAAAGCGAACCGCCGGAGGCAAGGTATGTCATTACGGGGAACATTGCGCCGGCAATCTGGGCGCTGTTGTAGTAAAGGGCAAGCCCAAGGTCCGCAAGCGAGACAAACGGCATCTTCGACTTTGACGGAGCCTTTCCGGGAAGGCGAAGTGCGTCGATGTCAACATAGCTGTCGAGAAACGAATCCCACTGCGTCGGGCTGATGGTGTAGGAGGTGTGCGCGTTGTTCTCGAATGCGAAGGCAAGGGAGAACTTTCCGCCGTCAGACGAGTTTCGCCCGAAGTCGGCGGGAACCCTGTTCACGTCGAAATGGTCGGAGACGTCGATTGCGCAAAAGGCAAACCTGCCGGCATCGTACCCCAACGTCTTCCATTTAGCCGCCGGAGAGTGGCGAGAGTAGTAGCGGATCTCGTTTACAAGGGCGGGAGGGATGTAGGCGAGGGCCTCGAGAGTCAGCACCGAAACCGTCTCTTCGGACGAAACAAGCTCGTTTGTGCCGATGTAGCAATGGTCGCGCCAGTAGTTCCTAACTTCGCTTCTGCCTGTCTCGCGCGGATAGAGCGTAGGAGCCAGGCCGACGCCGGGATGCGGGTTGTCGCCTATCGAGGCGTCGATGATGTCTATCGCCTCCGCCATGGCGGCATGTGCGAGGTGACGGGAAGATGAAGTGCGCCTTAGGTAGCTCGACGGCAGGCGGGAGTACCGCATATACGCCGAAAACGCAACGGCGGATATCACCATCACGCCTACCATGCCGAGCACGATAAGGAGGGCGCTTCCTCTTCTTGCGGAAAGATTCTTCATTTTTCACCCTCCCCGGTGCGGTAGAGGTTAGGCAAGAAATAACCCGTGTTCAGGGAGCCGGTGACGGTCTTGAACTTCACGTTGACCGCATTGGCGCGCACGGTGACCCTGTACGGCGTCCCCCACGGATCAAGCATCTTTCCGCCGCCCTGGAGCTTTGCCATTAGGAGAACCGGTATCTCGCCGCCCGAGCCCGTTCCCGCGGCACCGCTCGCGGAGCCGCGCCCGATCAGGAAAGCAAGGCTGCTTCCGTCGGCCTCGACATCCTCCATCGGCTTTAGCTCGTCGTCGTTCCATGTCTCGTAGGCGAGAATCGCCTGCGAGATTACCTTCACCTCGCTCGTCGCCTTCTGAATGCTTGCCCTCGTCCTTGCGGCCGAGAACGACGTGGAAATCGCGCCCATGATGATCGAAATCATCGCGACGACAACCAAAAGCTCTACGAGCGTGAAGCCTCTCTTATTCAAAGTCATCTGGCCAGCTCCAAATGTCGTCGTAGGTGTTGAACGTCCTGTCGGGCCCCGCGCTCTTGACGTTCACGGTATATGTCTGGGGCGCCTTGACCCGGCCGGACTGCCCGACGTTGACCGGGCGGAAGTAAGATGGCGTCACAACGCCGCTTGCGGACATCTTGGAACGCAGGATAAGCGCCCTGCAGCCCGGCTCGCTCTGGACCCTGGTCCCCGGCGCATCGCACGCGCGGTCGCGCAAGTCTCCGTTGCGGTCCCAGAGGCCGACATGGCGGTAGACCTCGTTGTTCCACACAAAGGCGTTGTCGGCCTCTTCCCTCAGCTCGGCGATGTTGTCGCGTATGTCGTCCATGTCGGCGACGCTCGCGGAGCCGGTTCGCCATGCTATGGACGACTGGTTGAAGATCATCGTAAGCACCGTCACAAGCATCCCAAGAAGGAGGCTCGCGACCAGCAGCTCTATTATGGTAAATCCCTTTTTCACTTGTTCGGCAGTCCTTGAAATCTCACTTCCGTATAGAACAGCGGCATCGAAAGAAGCGTACCCGGCAGCTTGGTGGCCCTGCACGATATGCGCACTACGGCGGAACCCTCGTCATGCTGCACGACGAGCCCGCACGTCATGCCAGTCCCGGCAAGAGCCGTCGACGGAAACTCCTTCGGCCCGTCATACGTCCCAACGAAGCTCAGCTGCCCCATTACGCTTGAAAAGACTCCTTGCGCCATCCCGAGCGGATCGCTGTCCACGACTCCGCTCGAACGGTTGAGGTAGGCTCCCCAGCCGGCCTCGCTTGGATAGTCCCCGAGATTCTTGAAGGAAGACCATGTCACGTTCGTCGCCGAAAGCGCGCAGACGAGCGGGCTCATGACGGAATCCGCAATGGCGGTCGCCGCCACGTCTTCGCGGCTTTGCCGACTCTCTCTGAACCCGAAGGCGTAGAGCCCCACGATCGACAGGATTCCGCCCGCCATGATCAACATGGCGAGATTCACCTCAATCAAAGTAAACGCCCTTTTCATCCGCCTACAGACTCCTGCTTGGATCGGCCGAATCGCCCACGTGCTTTGCCTCAAGAGACCCGCTTGCGCCAGGCCTCAGCGCATATATCCCAATACTTGTGCGCGAGCCCATTCCGGCTCCGACGCTCATGCCGTTCCCACTGTTCGCTCCGACTCCAAATGTCATGGTTCCAGCCTCCTTCACGGGAGACGAAAGCGACGTCGAGTAGGAAGACTCGAAGATATACCCGCGCGGCAACTCGATGTTCGCAAACTCGAACCCGTACGCCATGCCAGGCTCCCAGGTAACGCCGCCCTGGTCAATCACCTTGAACGCATAGACAGGGAGGGTAATTGAATCATCCTTGGCGTTTTTGTTGCTTGTGCCAGCCAGAAAAGTAATCCCGGGGGTCTGCCTGTAAACTCGCCCTTCCACTGTCGACCTAAGGAGGTTGCCGCTCGACTCCAGCCGATTGAGATTGTCAAGCGGATAGAGGTAGATGGAGTTCTCGGAACTGCTTGAAGCCGTCGATCCGTCTTCTGGATACGATTTTTCGAGATCTGCGAACTCGTCGTAGAGATACTGCCCGACAATCGCCGTAAAACGCCCGGAGCGCCGAACCGCCACGGCCTTCCCGACGACGATCTCGTTGTCGTCTGCCGTAGATGCCCGCAATGTCTCGTTCCAGAAGAATATCGCAGTGGGCTGGCGGTCTATCTGGGCGCGCTGGTATGCCGCGCGTATGAAGAAGTTGACGTTCTGCATCGTCCCCTTCTCCTCCATGCCCCGGCGCATCGCGCGGTATCCGCCGACGGAAATCGTCCCGAGGAGCCCCATGATGCCCACGACGACCATAAGCTCCACGAGAGTGAATGCCCGTCTATTGGTCATTTGCGCGAGCCCTCCTTTCGTCGGAATCCATCTTGGAGACGGTGAAGGAATCGGTCGGAATCGAATAAACTATCTTGAAATGGCGGAATCGCCCTGTATCGGAATCTGGATACCCGAAATGCATGTTGTTGACGGTAAGCCTCGTGCCGCCAGTTGCGCGGGAAAGCCGGCTCTTGGCCTCGCTCATCCCCTTTATCGTCGCCGCCTGCATGAAATCGATGCCATAGCAGTCCTCTCTGTAGCGGCCCTCGTGCCTCGAAACGTAAAGACCGGAAACGTCCATGACGGGATTTCCCTTTTTCGTCTCGAGAACCATCTCGCGGATGCAATCATCTATCTCGGAGCGAGTAAGGACGAACTTGTCAGGATCGTTAGAGTAGTTAGGCCCCTCCTGGTTGGAACGTGTCCCGAGGGAACCGTTTTCGATCTTGGTCCCGATTCCACCGGGCCACCTGTCGTTCTGGGCGTAGAACGCCGCGAATCCAGCCTGGACAATGGCGCAAATCGCATCCGCCTTGCGTTTCCTCGCAGCCTTGATCGACTCCGAAGCGGCCGTAGTGACGATTCCGAGGAGGATCGCGATGATCCCCACCACCATCAGGAGCTCGACTATGGTAAAACCCTTTTTCAATTCACGTCCCTCGTCTGCCCAACCGTCCAGCTGTAGACATCGTCGCGGCGAAGGCCTTCCTTGTATGGCCAAGGCTTGCCATTGTTCCCGCCAGACTTGCCAATGCACCAGACTATCGCCGTGGCCCTGACATTGACGGCCTCGCCTCCGACCATTGCCCCGATGATCTTGCCGTCGCCATCGAGGTCAAGCGCATAGTGGAGGATGTGGTCGTCTATGGTCGCAGTACCGACCTTCGACGAAAGTTCAGCTTCCTTGCCAAGCTTTTTCACGACCTGCATGGCGTCGGGCGTAATTACGCCAAAGCGGTCATGTCCGGAAAGCTGGTCGCCGCTCTGCGAGAGGGAGAGGTACTTTGTCGTGCCAGCAACGAACGCATAGGCCGTTCTGGCGTCAAGCTTGCCATCGGTCGCGCCACTGGTCGCAAGACGCTTCGGCCAGACTCCCTCCTGCTGGTAGATTGCCGTAAGGGCCGTCGCAACATTCGAGACAAGCTCCTGGGTCTTGGCCTTTTCCGCCGTCTTGGCCATTTTCATAAAGCCGACGACCGATGCGCCCATGAGAATCGCGATGATGCCGATCACCACCAGCATCTCTATCAGCGTAAAAGCCGCACGCATATTGGTTTTCATTGCAAACATGCCTTTCATGACCTTATTTACCCATCCTTAGTGGCTCATGCCTATGATGTCGTCCTCTATCCATGCGCCGATGCACTTGTTCGCGGCGCTGTCGAGCTCTTCGCGGGAAATCCACGGAGGAAACGTCCTCCCGTTGGGCCCGGCAGACCACAGCACGTAGCTCTGATACGGGGCTGGAGAATAGTAGTAGAACTCGCGCTCCCAACCGTCGTTGACAGTGCATGAATCAAGGACATACTGTCCATCAGTGCCCGACCCGTCATTGTCAAAACCGCCAGGGACAAATATCTCGACGCCGTCTAATGAAAACGCCTCGCCGTTCGTCCTGGAAATAGGGACTCCGAAAACGGAAAGAGAATGGGGAGTGGTGACAATGCCCTCCAAGTTGGCCATCCAGCGGGCGCATACGGCCTGCGACGGTATGTTGGCCACCGTTGCAATGTCAGTCTTGTTATCGCTAATGGCGTTTTCGCACACATCGCGCCAGTCGGAGAAAGGCCGGCCAGTCAGGGCGTTGCTCGGCATGTTGTCGCCATCAGTCCCGTTGTTGCGCGTCCACTGATCGTACTTGTCATACAAATTCAACTCCGGATCGGAGGTCATCATGACAAGATAGCGCGGCAGAAGATAGCTCATAAGGCCAAACTTGAAAAGCTGAACCTCTCGCCAGTCTGACTTGCGTTGATAATCCGAAAATCGACCGGGATGGATTGTCACGCCGTCGTCAAAGCCGCCCTTCAAGACGGCCTTGCGCTCGTCGCTGATAGTCGTCGACTCTTCGGCGGCCATCTTAAGCTGCTCTGACTTCGCCTCGATGAACTCGCTGTAGCCTTTAGGATACGGGAATTTGCAATCGACAGGCTGAGATTTGCAGGCGGCTTCGACCTGCCTCCACGCCGTGTACTCTTTCGACTGGCCCTCGCCCCTGCGGAACTTTTCGGCATCCCAACCGAAAATGTTCCTGTTTTCCTGGCCTTTTGTGTTCTGTATGCCATGCATGGAAACCGTAAGCCATGGGTTGCGCGACCCATGCTGGGCGACAGGCGGGTATGTCCCGAAGGCCGCGTAGTAGCCTGAAAGGCAGTTTTCAAGGCGCTGGAGGCGTGAAATGGTAACGGTGCGGCGCGAGCTTGTGCTGCCTATCGAACCAAGACGGAACACCATCGTCATGAGCGTCACGAGTACGACCACGACAATCAGCATCTCAACAAGTGTGAATCCCTTTCTCATCCAAGAGCGGATTATACCACAATACAACCCCTTAGGCAAGGCCGCATCGCCCAAGGCGCACGTCACCGGCATTGCCGACCTACACACAGGCGAAGCATTTTTTGGTATAATATGCCTCGTTTGCAATGCGACTATAGCTCAATTGGATAGAGCGTTGGCCTCCGAAGCCGAAGGTTGCTGGTTCGATCCCAGTTAGTCGCACCAATCGGGAAACCCGCTCACGCTATCGCGAGCATCGCCTCGACAGCGCGCCTTGCGGCGGACGCCGTAGGCTCCGGGACTTTCACCTCCACCTTCATTTCCCTAAGGCAGGAGGCGAGATTCTCGAGAGTGGTCTTCTTCATGTTGGGGCAGACGAGATGGTCGTTTATCGGGAAGAACGCCTTGCCGGGGTTCTCCGCGCGAAGCCGATGCAGGATGCCGACCTCCGTCCCGACTACTATCTCCCGCGCCGCCGACTGCCGCGCATAGCTGCACATCCCGCCCGTCGAAAGGCTCTCGTCCGCAGCCTCGCGCACGTCCCTCTGGCACTCTGGATGGACGATGACCGGAGCGCCGGGATGGGCCGCGCGGGCATCTGCGACGGCCTTCGCCGTCAGCGCCGCGTGCGTCGGGCAGTAGCCGGGCCAGAGGATGTACTTGCGTCCGAGAAGCCCCATGACATGCGAGCCGAGGTGCTGGTCCGGCACGAAGACGATCTCCTGCTCGGGCGGAAATGTCTCCATGACGCGCATGGCGTTTCCGCTTGTGACGCACATGTCGCACTCGGCCTTCACCTCTGCAGTCGAGTTGACGTAGCAGACGACCTTCGCGCCAGGATGCGCGGCCTTGAGCTCGCGCAGCTGCGCGGCGTCTATCATGTCGGCCATGGGGCAGCCGGCCGTCGGATCTGGGATTAGGACCTTCTTCCCTGGGTTGAGTATCGCGGCTGTCTCTGCCATGAAATACACGCCGCAGAAAACGATGACGTCGGCATCGACTGTCGCCGCGCGCCGCGCAAGCTCGAGAGAGTCGCCCGTAAAGTCGGCGACGTCCTGCACTTCGCCCCTCGTGTAGTTGTGCGCAAGTATGACGGCCTTGCGCTCTGCGGCCAGGGCCCGTATCTCTTCGCTTATGGACATAGCTCCCCTTCCTCTTTCCGTCACGCAGCCAGCCTCACCCGCGGGTCAAGCGCCGCGTAGAGGAGATCGGTCGCGAGGTTAACAAACTGGTATATGAGCGCACCGAGCACGACGACCGTCCGCACGACGGCCATGTCGGACGAGTGTATCGCGTTTATCGACACGGATCCGAGCCCCGGTATCCCGAAGAAGCTTTCAAGAAGCAGCGATCCCGTGAAGAGGTAGGGGATCGAAAGCGACACATATGTCGTCACCGGGATCAAGGCGTTCCTTAGAACATGCCTCACCATGATGGTTGCGCCCGAAAGCCCCTTGGCGCGAGCGGTAAGAACGTATGGCTTGTACATCTCGTCGAGGATTGCAGTCCTAAAGAAGCGGACGTCGGATCCAAGGGACGAAAGAACGCCGATCATCACAGGAAGCGCGAGGCTATATACTCCGGTATAGCCCCAGATCGGGAAGA
>Ga0310690_10005542_pt1 | contig 17047 bp, 6 predicted proteins | sample AusTroGonzalo_MG_2_FD_207661 | JGI IMG/M metagenome (GOLD analysis project Ga0310690, IMG submission 207661) | Bovine rumen microbial communities from tropical cattle in Woodstock, Queensland, Australia - Gonzalo_04 (v2) (version 2) | ecosystem: Host-associated > Mammals > Digestive system >...
CGTTGAGGAAGGCTCCGGATGGCTCTCCATTAGGGAAGCTGAAGGCGCCGAATCATACACCGGCACCATCACCAACGTTGGCTCAGTCGTTTTGAACCTCGACATTGACAGAGAAGCTCTCGGCCTCGAATACGGCAGAGCCAAAGTGAAAGTCACGGGTAGCGACGGCAGCACCAAATACGCCAAAGTGACCACTCAAGGCCACACGGAAGACGGCTACGTCTTCTACGCCAGCGACTTTGAAACGACCGATCTCGGTGTTATCAACGTTGTTGATCCCGCCTGGCTCAATCCCAACGGCAAAGTTATCATTGATGATGACAACCGTTGCTTAAGCGTCCAGATTCCGGAAAGTGTCAGTATGGACCAGTTGCACTGCAGAGTCAACGTTCCAGACAAGCTCTACGATGAGTACAACTTCCGCGTAAGCTGCAAAGTCAAATGCGTGGGTTCCACCTTCCCGCAGCTGACCTTCGGCACTGACCTAGACCATAGACAAGGTGAACTCACCTTGAACTGCAACGGCGAAGAAGCGGTATTCAAACCAGTGGAAACCGAGGATCCCGATTGCATCACCAACACGGCCCCGATGAACACCTGGTTCGACCTTTCTTACACCTACAACTCCGATCCTCTCAACCGTAAGCTGCTTGCTGTTACCTTCGCCGGTTGCGAATACGAGTTTGAGGATCTGTACATCACCGCAGTTAACGACTACGGCTACTTCAAAGAGTTCCGTTTCTATATCTGGAGCCACAACGATCCTTATCTGATCGACGACTTCCGCATTGAAGCCATCAAGAAGCCCAATACCGCCCCGGTGATGAATGTGGTCGTTCCCGGCAATCCTATCGCCTATACCGCAAAGAGCGCCGATGTCATCGTCCGCAACGACGGCGGCAACAGCTTCAAGTTCACAGCTGAAGTCGTGGAAGGTTCTGAATACCTCAAAGTCACCAGCGCCACCAATGAAGTCTTCGGCTCCTTCACGCTGCCCGTAACAATCGACCGCAGCAAGATGGGCTTCGGCTTCTATCGTCCGACCGTCCGCATCACCAGCGACATCGCCGGCCAGGCGCCCATCGACGTTAAGCTGGCCATTCAGAGCGGCACGCCGGAAGAAGGCTACGTGATGTATCAGTCCGACTTCGCGAACCTCGCCCCCACCACCGTCATTGAAGGCGGCGTCATCGGCGAACTCAGTGAACAGGATAACTGCTGGGATAAGTGCACCGCGCACAATAGCGCGATCATCACTGAAGACCCCGCTGGCAGCGGCAAGAACGTCGCCTGCTTCGTCAACTGCAACGACTGGTCAGCCTACACCGGCTATCAGCTGGGCCTGAACATTCCGACCAACGCCTGTGAAAACTTCGACGTCATCTTCGCCATGGATATGTACATCCCTGACACCTACGTCGATCGCGAAGGCGAAGAGCATCCCAATGCCAACTTCTTCGTCTCCCAGAAGGACAACAACCGTCAGTGCGAAGCCCAGTTCTTCCTGAACACCGACAAGACCGACAGTCCTGTTGAAATGCGCCTGGAAGACATTCAGACCAGAGACGAATGGTACGAAAAGACTTCCGCGGAAGGCATCCCTGTTCCTAACAACACTTGGTTCCCGTTCTATATGAGGTTTAACACGAAGCTCATTGAATATGATCACAAGACGCTTTACGCTGTTAACTTCGGCGAGAACGAATACCAGATGGAAGACGAAGATAGCTGGCTGTCTTATCCGGGAGGTGTTTCTCCTGCCGTCTTAGACAATGAAGGCATCAACAGATTGAAACTCTGGAGCTATTGCGACGACGCCAACATCTGCATGGACAACGTCAGGATCATGCTGGTGCCCAAAGGCCTGCCTGAACCGGCTCTCTTCGGCATCCTGGCCCTCCTGGCCTTGGCCTTCGCAAGAAAGCAGAGATAAGCTGATCCAAGCTGACAAAGCCTTAGCTAAACGCTAACGCTAAAAAAGGGCTTCCCGCTTCGGCGGGAGGCTCTTTTTTATATTTGTATCTTTTCGCTATTTTTGGTATATTTTAATACACAATAACCAATATAAAGGATACTTATGAAAAAACTCCTGATCCTTGCGGCGGTCTTAGCGTTTGGCTCCTACGCCATGGCGGACTCCGTGCTTTTTGAAACTAATTTCGACGATCTGGAACTCGGTCCCATCGTCGCCAATTACCCCTCCGTCTGGTCTTACTGCTATGCCCAGCCCAACGAAGAGAACACCGTGGAAGTGGTGGAAGGCGGCGTCGGCGGCGAAGGCCGCTGCCTCTATTACAACCTGACGGACAGATATGTGGCCACCCACACCAAGATCCCCAACAACGAGAACCACTCCCTGACCAACGACTTCAAGGTCTCCTTCAAGGTCAAATTCACCAAAGTCAATGCCATCAACTTCAACTCCAACGACGGCATGGGCGAAATGGCCTTCAAGAAGGACGGGGACTACGCCTTCAAGATCGGCAGCACCGGAACTATTGGTTTCTCAAGCACCAACAGCTGCCCCACAGAAGAGTGGATCCCCGTTTCCTACGTCATGAACGGCACCCCCGGCAACAGGAAACTCTTATCCGTGCAGTTCGGCGAGGCCGTGTATGAAGATCTGGACATTCTTATCAGCTCAAACCAGGAAAAAGACACCTTCCCCAACTTCCGCTTCTTCCCCTGGGGCAACGTGAACGTTTACTTAGACGATCTGAAAATCGAACTGGTCCCCCGCAACGTGGGCGACGTTCAGCTGACCATCACCGGCACCAACAGGCTTGATTTCAATACTGATACGGTAACCGTCCGCCTCTTCAACGAAGGCACCCAGGAAGGCGAAGTGACCATTTCCAGCGATTCCGCCTTCATGAAGCTGAACGGAGAAAGCAGCTTCGTCAAGACTATGGCCGGCGGCTCTTACGAAGACCTCGTCGTCACCATCGACCGCTCCGTCATGGGCAACGACTATTACTGCGCCAAGGTCAAGGCTGTCTGCGGCGGCGTCACAGCCAGCTATCCCATCTTCATCCAGTCCGGAATTGAAGGCGAAGGCTACACCTACTACAGGGATCACTTCAGCGAGCTGGAAATGGGCAAGGACATCAAGGCCGTGGATCCCGCCTGGCACAACGGCTACGGCGCCCCAGCCCTGTCCCCCATCGTTGATCTGAACGGCGAAAAAGTCCTGCAGATCAATTACAAGGATTACGCCGCCTTCCACATCAAGTGCGACACCCAGGAAGGCGCCAGCGAAGGCTACAACTACAGAGTCTCCTTCAAAGGCTTGATCCCCAGCGGCTGCGAATCCTACAGCCAGTATAACCTGGGCTCCACCACCGACGGCGGCGTCAACCACGAAGTGACCATGCGCTATTCGGAAGAAGCTGGCGGCGTCACCTTCGCCAACATGGGCAACACCTGCCCCCTGGACGAATGGTTCGACGTTTCCTATGTCTTCAACTTCACGCCGGACAACTCCCGCATGATCTCCATCACCTTCGGTGACGTGACCTCCAACTTGAACATGCTGATCGGCAACGCCAACGGCAACAAAGATTACTTCAACTACATGCGCTTCTTCGGCTGGTGCAACGCCAACAGCGCGCCCATCTATGTGAAGAACTTCGTCATCGATTCCGTGGCGCGCCCCGACGTAGGCCCGCAGCTGGAAGTCGGCAAAGGCGGCCAGGTCTTGCTGGCTGAAAAGACCGCGACGCTCACCGTCCTGAACGCCGGCACCGGCAACCTCAGCTTCTCGGCTGAAGTGACCCAGGGCGGCGGCTGGCTCTCGATCAGGGAAGCCGACGAAGAGACCGGCATCCTGGAAGACACCATCGAAGGCAGCGGATCTAAGAAGTACACCATGGACATCTCCCGCGAAGATCTCGGCAACACCTACGGCTTCGGCCAAGTGACCGTTACCGGCGCCGGAAGCGAGAAGACCGTGAACTTCTTCGTGCAGTCCGAGGACGAAACGGGCGCCACGCTCTACTTCAACGATTTCGACGGCATGGAGCTCGGCAACATCAAGAACACCGACCCGGCCTGGATCGGCGGCGCCGAAGGCACCGTAGTGGTCGATCCTATCACCGGCGGCTCCTGCCTGGAGATCATCGGCGACAACCAGAACCTGCACGCCATCTGCAAAGCTCCGGAAGGTTCCTCCAAGAAGTACAACTACACCTGCTCCATGAAGCTTAAGCTGCCCACCGGCGCCACGGGCCCCTACTTCGTGACCGGCAACGACCTTGGCCACTACATCGGCGAATACGGCATCTCCGTGACCGACGACCACAAGCTCAAAGTCGGCTGCTCCAACTGCGACAACAACCCCTTGCAGGATGTCACCGCCCCCTTGGGCGAATGGGTCGATTTCGCCTACACCTACAATGCCGATCCTCTGAACTGCCGCCTGCTGTCCATGACTCTGGGCGAAACCACCGTGGAATGCAGCGAGCCCATCACCGGCTCCAGAGGCGACTACGACTTCTTCAATGAGTTCCGCTTCTATATCTTCGGCAACGGCGATCATCAGCCCATCTATGTCGATGACTTCAGAGTCAGCATGGATCCCAAGGACACCTCCAAACCGGGCGTCATGGACATCCGCTGCGAAGCCAACCCCATCCCCTACACGAAAGACGCCACTGTGATCAACATCCTGAACGCCGGCGGCCGCGCCTTCGACTTCACCGCGGAAGTCCTCCAGGGCGCCAGCTGGTTCACGCTTACCGCCTATGAAGGAACCGTGGAAAGCTCCTTCAGCCTGACCGCCAACGTTTCCAGAGGCAAGCTCGGCTACGGCTTCCATCGCGCCATAGTGAAATTCGCGAGCTCCGAGGGCGAGACGCAGGTCTTCACCATCGGCGTGCAGGCTGGCAACGAGGAAGAGGGCTACGTCCTCTACTCCTCCGATTTCAACAGCCTCCAGCTTTCCGAAGTGACGGAAGAGGAAGTTACAAACGAACTAAGCGAGCAGGACACCTGCTTCGACCGCGTGACCAGCCACAACTGCGCCGCCATCGCCGTCGATCCCTTCGACAGCAACACCAAGTGCGCCCAGATCATCAACGCCAACGACTGGAACAAGTACTGCGGCTATATCCTGAACGTCAACGCGCCGGCGGAAGCTGCTTCTGACTACGACATTGTGGTCGGCATGAAGATGCTCATCCCCGACACCTACGTCGATCTGCCCGAAGAAGAATACGAGCACCCCTACGCCGCCTTCTTCGTCAGCCAGGACAACAACCATCGTCAGAACGAGATCTATTTCTATCTGGATCAGGAAGGCGGAACGCTGAACGTCTTCCCCGAGCTTCCTGATATTCAGAACACCAACTGGTGGATCGAGAACGTGGAATCCGCAACGCCCGTTCCCAACAACAAGTGGTTCACCTATTACACGCGCTTCAACTGCAAGCTCATCGACTATGAGTACAAGCGCTTCTACGCTTTCACCTTCGGCGACAACGAGTACAAGATGGAAGGCTCCGACCAGGTCCTTGATTACCCCAACGGCATCAGCGAAAAGGCTCTTACCAATGAAGAGATGCCGACCATCAAGTTCTGGTCCTACCGCGACAACGCCAACATCCTCCTGAAGGACATCACCGTGGCTCTCGTACCGCACAACGCGATCCCCGAACCCGCCTTCCTCGGCCTGCTGGCGCTCTTGGCTCTGGCTTTTGCGAGAAAGCAGAGATAAGCTCCGACTGCTTTGGCAAAAAAGGCTTCCCGCGAGGGAAGCCTTTTTTTTGCAAATAATTTTTCTTTCTAGTAAAATTTAGGTGAACCAACGCAGGATAACTGATATGAAAAAAATGCTCATATTTGCGGCGCTCTGCCTTTTCGGCGCGGCCACATATGCGGATACCGTCCTCTATGAGACAAATTTCGACAATATGGAGCTCGGTCCTATCTTCACTAATTATCCCGACAACTGGTCCCTGTACTACGGCTCCGTCAACGAGAACAATTACATGGATGTGGTGGAGGGCGGCTACGGCGGCAGCGGGCGATCATTGCGCTATCACTCCGAAGGATATACGATTGCCACCAGAACCAGGATCCCCGATAACGAAGGACACTCGCTCACCAAGGACTTCAGAGTTACCTTCATGGTGAACTTCACGAAAGTCGATTCAATCGTCTTCAACTCCAACGAGTGCGCCGGTCAGTTCTCCTTCCAGAAGGACGGGGAGGACAAATTCTACATCAAAGGCGAGGACTTCAGCTTTTCGACCACCAACAGCTGCCCCGTGGGAACTTGGGTTCCTGTCAGCTACACCCTGAATCTTAATCCCGGCAACAGAAAACTTCTCTACCTGAAGTTCGGCAACGTGGCCTACGAAGATCTCAACGTCACCATAAATTCCGAAGTGACGGAAGACATCTTCCCCAACTTCCTTTTCTTCCAATGGGGAGCGTCGGACGTCAGCATCGATGATCTTAAGATCGAGCTCTTAGACCGCAGCGTGGGCGACGTCCAGCTGGCCCTGACCGGCAACAACCGCATTTCGCTTGGAAGCGATTCCGCCGCTATAAGGCTCATCAACGAAGGCAAAGAGCCCGGCGAAGTGACCGTAACGAGCGACTCCTCCTTCGTGAAGATCAACGGGGAAACTAGCTTCGTGAAAACTTTGGTGGGCGGCGCCTCCACCACTCTGAATATCACCGTTGACCGCGCTGAAATGGGCAACGACTATTATATGGCCGAAATAAAATGCTCCTGCGGCTCCATAGAAGCGAAGTATCCCCTCTTCATCCAGTCCGGCGTAGAGGGCGAAGGCTACACCTACTACCGAAGCCACTTCGATCAGTTCGAGACCGGGAAAGACATCAGAGCGGTCGATCCCGCCTGGAAAAACGGCTACGGCTCCCCCGACAATTCGCCCATCGTAGAAATGGACGGCGAAAAAGCTCTCCAGATCAATTATAAGACCTACAACGCCTTCCATGTTAAGTGCGACACCAAAAGAGGCACCTGCGACTCCTACAATTACCGCGTCTCGTTTAAGGGATACATTCCCAGCGGCTGCGAAAAATACAGCCAGTACAACCTGGGCTCCACCGCCACTGTCAGCGGCAGCGAAGTCATCAACCAGGAACTGCCCATGGTTTACAATGAGGAAAGAGGAGGCGTCACCTTCACGCACATGGGCAACGTTTGTCCCCTGGACGAGTGGTTCGACGTATCTTACGTCTTCAACTACCAACCTGACAACTGCCGTCTCATTTCCATCACCTTCGGGGACGTGGTCTCCAACTTGAATTACCTCCTTCCCAACGCCTCAGGAAACAACGATTATTTCAACTGGTTCCGCTTCTTCGGCTGGTGCAATGCTGAGAGCGCGCCCATCTATGTCAAAGATCTCGTCATTGATTCCGTGGCGCGTCCCGACGTGGGACCGGAACTGGAAGTCAGCAAAGGCGGCCAGGTCTTCCTGGATGAAAGCTCCTCTCATCTTACCGTCATGAACAGCGGCACCGGCAACCTCCCCTTCCGGGCGGAAGTGACCAGAGGCGGAGGTTGGCTCTCCATCCGGGAAGCCGACGAAGAGACCGGCGTATTGGAGGACACCATAGAGGGCAGCGGCTCCAAGAAATACACAATGGACATCGCGCGCGGCGACCTCGGCAATTCCTACGGCTTCGGACAAGTGACCGTGACGGGCGCCGGAGCGACGAAGGTCGTGAATTACTTCGTGCAGTCCGGCGACGAGACCGGAGCCACGCTGTATTTCAACGATTTCGACTACATGGAGCCGGGCAATATCAAAAACAGCGATCCCGCCTGGACCGGCGGCGCCGAAGGCCGCGTGGTGGTGGACGGTGAAGGCTCCTCATTGGAAGTCGTGGGCAGCGACCAGCAGCTCCACGCCATCTGCAAGGCGCCCGAGGGCTCCTCCGCCAACTACAATTACGTTGTCAGGATGAAGCTGAAATTCCCCGCCGGCGCCACAGGCCCCTTCTTCATCACCGGCACCGACCTCTCCCATCCCCAGGGCGAATACGGGATCGTTTGCGATAACGGCAGCGTCGGCGTGGACACCAGGAACTGCAGCAACAATCCCCTTTCCGGCGTGACCGTGCCGGCAAGCGAATGGTTCGAGCTTGCCTACACCTACAACGGCGATCCCCTGAACAAGCGCCTGCTGTCCCTGACCTTGGGCGAAACCACCGTGGAATGCAGCGAGCCAATCAACATCGGCGACAAGTACGATTTCTTCAACGAATTCCGCTTCTATGTTTTCTCTAACGGCGAACATCAGCCCTTCTACGTTGATGATCTCTACATCGGATTGGAACCCAAGGACGCCTCCAAGCCCGGCGTCATGGACATAAGGTGTTTAGCCAACCCCATCCCCTACACGGAAAACAGCACGGTAATAAACATCCTGAACGCCGGCGGCCGCGCTTTCACTTACACCGCCGCGGTGCAGCAGGGCGGCGAATGGCTTAGGCTCAGCTCGTACTCAGGAACCGTCGGCAGTTCCGATTCCCTGACAGTCAGCATAGACCGCTCCAAGCTCGGCTACGGCTTCCATCGCGCCATCGTCAAATTCACCAGCAGCGAAGGCGAAGAAAAGAAGCTTACCATTGGAGTTCAATCAGGCAGCGCCGAAAGCGGCTACGTCCTCTACGCTTCCGACCTCAACAGTCTTGCGCTTTCCGAAGTAACGGACGAGGAAGTCACCAACGAACTCAGCGAGCAGGACGCCTGCTGGGACCGCGTCACGCTGCACAACCGCGCGGCGGTGGCAATGGATCCCAAGGACAGCGGCGAAAAATGCATCCGAATGATCAACGCCAACGATTGGAGCAAATACTCGGGATACCTCCTGAACGTCAACGCTCCGGCGGAAGCCGCTTCCGATTACGATATCGTCGTGGGCATGCAGATGCTAATCCCCGACACCTACGTCGACCTGCCCGAAGAAGAATACGAGCACCCCTATTCCGCCTTCTTCATCAGCCAGGACAACGAACACCGCCAGAACGAGCTCTACCTCTATCTGGATGAAAACGGCGGGACCATGAACGTCTTTGCGGATCTCCAGGACATCCATAATACCAACTGGTGGTATGAGAACTTGGATAGCTCCGTGCCAGTTCCCAACAACGAGTGGTTCACTTACTACACCCGTTTCAGCACAAAGCTCATCGATTTCGAATACAAGCGTTTCTTCGCCTTCACTTTTGGGGAGAACGAATACCATCTGGAAGGCGACGACCAGGTGATCGACTATCCCCGGGGCATCAGCGAAGGAGCGCTCCTTAACGAAGCCATGCCGACGATCAAGTTCTTCTCCTACCGGGACGACGCCAACATCTTAATGAAGGACATAACGGTGGCTCTCATTCCCCACGAAGCGATCCCCGAACCCGCGGCGCTTGGATTTATCTTACTAATTGCTCTGGCTTTACAAAGAAAGCTGAGATGACGCCGGCTAAAAAAAGACTTCCCGCGAGGGAAGTCTTTTTTTTGGGGGGCGCCCTTGATTTTGTATAATTGTTGTGATAAAATGTTACCGATTCAAAATTAAAATGTATATTTGATTTTGAAGACCGTCACTTTTTTAAAGTTTACGGCAATAGATCCCCCCCAAGTCTCGGTTGGACTTTCTCTACTTATCTCAGTGCATCCTTTACCGAGACAAATCCCCCCCGACAGGAGGCGCAAGCTTCCTGTCTCTTTTTTTATAAAAAATAAAGCCCGCGCTGGGCGGGCTTTATTTCGTTTCAAGCTGTTTTGGGGATCAATAGTTTTCCGCTCTGAGCTTGAAGTAGGACTGAGGATGGGCGCAGACCGGGCAGACTTCCGGGGCCTGTTTGCCGAAATGCAGGTGACCGCAGTTGGCGCATTCCCAGACCATGTCGCCGTCTTTGGAGAAGACTAAGCCGCCCTTGACGTTGGCCAGAAGCTTGCGATAGCGTTCTTCATGAGCCTTTTCGATGGCCGCGACGCCCTCGAAGAGCTTGGCGATGGCTTCGAAGCCCTCTTCCCTCGCTTCCTTGGCGAAAGTGGCGTACATGTCGGTCCATTCAAAATTCTCGCCTTCCGCGGCAGCCAGAAGATTCTCTTCCGTGGTGCCGATGCCGCCGTTCAAAAGCTTGAACCAAAGCTTGGCGTGCTCTTTTTCATTCTCAGCGGTTTCCAGGAAGATCTTGGCGATCTGTTCATAGCCGTCCTTTTTCGCTTTGGAAGCGAAGTAGGTGTACTTGTTGCGGGCCTGGGATTCGCCCGCGAAAGCAGTCTGAAGGTTGGCTTCAGTTTTGGTGCCTTTCAGATTCATAGTTGCTCCTTTTTGGTTTTAGGTAGTAGGTAAATATCTTAGACTTCCACAAGTTCGAAATCCGCGGCGCCGTGCTTGCACAGCGGGCAGATGAAGTCGGGAGGCAGATTTTCGCCGTCGTAGATGTAGCCGCAGATCTTGCAGCGCCAGACTTTCTTCCCGCCTTTTTGCTTCTCGGGTTTCGGCTTGATGTTGGCATGGTAATATGCGTAGCTCAAAGGCTCGGTTTCCGACAGATTTCCGCTCTCTTCGACCAGGCCGATGAACATTAAGTGCGTTCCGAGGTCAATGACTTGCTTCACGCTGCAGCTAAGGTAAGCGCAAACGTTCTTCGTCAGGTAAACGACGCCGTTCTTGGCCCTCGCCGTCTCGAAGCCCTGGAACTTGTCAACGTCCTTGCTGCTCTGGAAACCGAAGTTCTTGATCAGGTCGAAATCGGCGGTCGTGTCGAGCATGCTTATGGTGAAGACGCCGCTGGTTTCTATCGAGCCGGCGGTGTAGTTCATTTTGTTTACCGTGAGCGAGACCATAGTCGGCGTGACGGTAACCTGGCAGGCGGTGTTGACGATGCAGCCGACGTCGCGGCCGGATTTATCCTTCGTCGCGGCCACGAAGAGACCGTAGGTGATCTTGGCAAGGGGGTCTAGGGGCATAAATTCCTCAATTTTTTGCCTGGCACTTCGGGCAGGTGAAATAAACTTTCAATTCGTAACCGTCCACGCGCGTCGCCAGTTTCGCCTCTAAGGCCTCTTTGCTCTGCAGGGGCGGTACATCATAGACCTTGCCGCAAACCGTGCAAACAAGGTGGTCGTGGGGCTCCACAAAGCCATCGTAGCGGTCGGGAGCGTCCTCCATCGGTATCCTGCGGACCTTTTTCTCGTCGCAAAGGGCCTTGAGGTTGCGATACACCGTGCCCAAAGCCAGAGCCGGCATCCTCTGCCTGGCTCTCAAGAGTATCTCGTCAGCGGTGGGATGGAACCTCTGGGCGCGCAAAACTCCAAGTATGACTTCTTTCTGTCTGCTCATAATAAAATAGGAATGATTATCACTTTCATTATAAGGTTTGACAGGAATAAAGTCAAGGCTTAGCTCCCCTATTTTGCATAGATCTCGACTTCAGCCACATGCCCGGCCGGGTTGTCGGTGTTCTTGTCGATCCTGATCATGACATAGCGGGCTTTGACGGGCTCCACGGTTATCTCGTCGCCTTCCTTGACGGCGAGGCAGTCGTCCTTGCCGCCGATCTCCGTCCAGGAGTGCAGATCCGGCGAAACCAGGTAGCGGTAGCTGTAGCGGCGCTGGCCGTCGTGGAAGAAATAAGCGTGCAGTCTCGAGAACTCCATCTCTTCGCCGAGGTCGATGATGGCCCACTGCGGATGCGGCGCCGCGCCGCTCCACATCGAGACGGAGCAGTCCGTTTCGCCGTCCACCAGCTGGGATTCCGTCGGGTTTTCCGAAGGCGAGGTGAAGACCGGGCAATTGTAAGCAAGGTTGCCGACTTTGCCAGGCAGCCTCGGGATGCCCTGGTGCCAGCAGTCTCTTTCAGTCAGCAGCGTGCATTCGTAGATGCGGTTCACTCTGCCTTCGAAAGCGACTCTCACTTTCTTTATCTGCGTCTGCTTGAAAGTGCAGACGAAAAGCTTTCCGTGTATGGGCAGTTCCGGAGCGGCGGAATCGCCGACCAGCATTTCCTCGCCGTCCGCCTTCGTCACGTAGATCTTGGCCTTGGCTTCCGCGATGTTGTTGCCGAAGAGCTTCACGCAGTAAGCCTGGGTAGGCTCGTCGAGGTTGCATTCGAACCAAGGCTCCTTGTCGTCGGAAGCGGGGCGCCAGAACTTCGGCGTATTGTCGTTGGCGATGCCGTCATTGATGGCTTTGTAGTCGCAGTTGTTGTCCGTAGAGGAAGCAAGGATCGGCAGGAAGGTCATCAAGCCTTCCTGGCTCTTCAGCTGCTGGTCCCTGATCTGACGCTCGTCAAAAGTCTGCAGGCTCTTTTCCGGGAAGCATTCCCAGAGCGGCGTGAAGGCGTTTTCCTTTCTCCACTTGTCGAAATGCTTGGCATATTCCCTGATGAACCACTTGACGGTCGTATTGTAAGTCTCGACCGGCTTGGGTGAGCGCTTGAAATCCATGATGACTTCGCGGGTTGAAAGCGGGATCTCAACGTAATTGTTGGGTCCGATAGAAGCCGGCCTTCCGTCCACGGTCACACTCGCTCTAAGAGCGTAATACGGGACCTTGATGAAAACTTTCGCTGGCTTGCCCCAGACGCCGCCCTCCTGGTCAAGCTTGATATCCACTTTCAAGCCTTCGGGCGTTCCCTTCGCAACCAGATCGACGTTGCCGAACTGCGTGTCGAAGCGCCTGGCCACGATCTCTTTCCCGGGCAGCGTCCAAGCGGGCGCCACGGCGGACAAGAGGTAGAGATTGCTGACTTCGTCTTCCCTGACCAGCATGTTGCGGATCAAAGAAACGTACTTCACATGCCCCCAGCCGTGGGGCGAGAAGTTGCCGCCGAAGTCGCGGTTGTTCCAGGGGTCCAAGCAGAACTCGAAGAAAGCATGCGTGGAGGAAGTGTGCAGCAAGACCCCGTAAAGGTCCTTGATGACGTTTTCGTCGCGGCCCATGTAGAGGTCCGCCATACTTGCCTTCATAGTGTTGTAGTGGTGCAGCGAGTTGCAGCCCAGGGCGTTGAACATAATGAGCCCTTCGTCGCTCCAGTCCACGTTCCTGATGTAGTCGATGGTCTTCTTGACGCGCTCGTCATGGCTTCCCATCACGAAAGTCGGGTAACTCGCTTCCATATTTCCCCAGTGCGCGCCGCTCTTTCCGGTGTCGATGCCGGGCGGGATGAAGCCGTTGGTGGCGATGGCGACGTTGACGTGGTACATCATGTTGGAAATGAAGCTGTCAGCATAGGCGCGGTACTTCTTGGACTCCTCTTCCTCGCCGCGCTCTTTGGCGCAAGAGGCCATCATCTCAAAGGCTTTGGCGTTATAGAAATTGTGCGCCGTGTAGTGGCCGGTAATGCCCTCGTTGTCGTAGGGACCCATGGCCGGCATCAGCTTCAGGGGATCGTTGGCGATGACGTTCGTCACATAGTTGAAGTTCTTGACGAGCCTGGGCCACATCCTGTCGAGGTATTCCCTGTCTTTCGTCTTGTAGTACCACATGAGTATGGCGTAGGGCCCGATGTTTTCCTGGTCGTTGAAGAAGCGGCCGTCGTCGTGCTGAGTCTTCTCGTAGTAAGTGGCGACCTTCTTGCCTTCCTCGGGGAAGCCCGCGAAGAGCCAGGACCAGCTGAAATACATGGAGTCCCTGGGGAAGAAGCCGGTGTACTGCATTTCGTTGACGCCCTGGGAATAATAGCCGTTGCCTTCGTCGTCACGGGCTATCGCCATGTTGATGAGGCTGGTCCAGAAAGTGGCCTGGACTTTCTCCTCCGGGATCTTAAGATCCACGGCTCTCAACAAGAGCTTATCCCAGTCTTCCTTGACTTCCGCTAGCTTCCTGTCGAAAGCTTCCGGATCCTTCATGAGGTTCAGCATGGTGCCGACCGCCGCCCAGTTCGTGGGAGCGTTGGGCATCAGAAAGACGAGGCTTTTGCTCTCGCCAGGCTTAAGGTCGATGGAATAATCGGCGATGCAGACAGGCGTCGTTTCCGTCACGGCGTACTGCGAGCCTTTGAACGTTCCCTCGTAGGGATGGTCGATGGTGGCGGAGATCTTCCTGGAAGCGTCCTGAGGTAAAACGGCCAGGATCTCGTCGTTGCGCAAAACGGCGTCGCCCCTAAGTTCGTAAGTAGATTCGCGCTGGAAAGCATAATTCCTGCTCGCCTCTATGCGCGGCGTCAGGCCCTTGTGACGCAAGCCGGAAGCGAGGAAAGCGACGCCGTCGTTGTTGGAAATGTTTTCCATCGTCACTTTGGTGAAGGCGTACAGGGGGCTTCTCGGCACTCCGCGCTCTAAGTTGAAGGCGAACATCTTGAAGGAGTATCTTATCCCCGTCTTTTCCATCGTGTAGTTGACGATCGGGTAGATGTTGTCTTCCAGATAGCGGTTGCGGTTCTGGACCAGATCGAGCTTCGGTCCGTACATGAACATCAATTCCGCCGCCCTGTTGTAAAGGTACCCTTCCGCCGTGACCATGAAGCCCTTGGGAGCGTCCATCGTGCCCAACTGATCCGTGGGCCGGCTGTAATAACAGAAAGGTTTCTCAAGGTCGATCTCAGGCGAGACCATAGGATGAGCGAGGGCAAAGGAAGCCGCGGCTAAGGAAAGTGCGGCGAATATTGAAGCTGATCTCATTTTGTGTCCGTTAACGCGAATGTTACATATAAATAAAATTAAGAGTTATTATATCAAAAAGTGGAAATGCAAACAAGCGTTTTTTCGCATTTTTGCATAAAAAAAAGGCCCTCCCGCAGGAGGGCCTTTAAAAAGGTTTATCAGTACACTTCGATCTCCGCGGCGTGGCCGCCCTCGTTCACCGTGTTCTTTTCAATCACGAGCATGACGTAGCGGGCCGGTTCCTTGGCGAAATTGGTGTCGCCGCCTTCCTTGCAGTAGTTGCTGCAGAGGTCGTCCATTCTCCCGACTTCCTTCCAATCTGTGAGATCTTTCGAGATCCAGCAGGAGTAGCCGTAGTGGCGATGGTCATGGGAGTAGAGGTAGGTCTTGATCTTGGAGATCTCCTCAGGCTTGCCGAGATCGATTATGGCCCACTGGGGATGCGGCGGCGCGCCGCTCCAGTAGTTTGGTTCGCTCGTTGTTTCGCCGTCCACCAGGAAGGTGCCGACGTAGCCTTTTTCGTGCGGAGAGGTGAAGACCGGGCGCCCGTAGGCCAGGTTTCCGCCCTTCTTGTCCCCTCTCAGGCCTCCGCGCTGCCAAACGTCGGAGGGAGAAAGCAGCTGGCATTCCGAAACGGTGAAGCCTCCGCCCTCGAAAACGACCTTAACCTTCTTCACCATGATGTCCGGGAAGAGGCAGACGTAGAGATCGCTCCTCACGGGGATGGCGGTCTTTTCAGTGGTTCCGACCAAAACTTCCTCGTCGTCCTCGTTCACCACAAAAACTTTCACGGCGGGCTTGTCGAGTCCGCGGCCGAAGATCCTCACGCAGCCGGCCAGAGCCGCCGCTTTCAGTTCGCACTCGATGCCGGAAGTCTCATCATTGGGCGCCGGACGCCAGGCCCTAGCCTGGTTGGCGTCGGTGATGCCGTCGTTGACGGTCTTCGCTTCTGTGCCGTTGGCGGAAGAAGACGCTGTGACAGGCTGGAAGGTCATTATGCCTTCCTTTTCTTTCATAGAGGCGTTCTTCTGCTGGCGTCTGGGCATCTTCTCCAATTCTTTTTCCGGGAAGCATTCCCAATTTGCTTCCGTCAGGTGCTCTTTTTTCCATTCCGCGAAGCGCCTGGCGTATTCCTTGATGTACCAGTCGACGGTGCTCGCGTAATCCTGGTACGGCCCTTCCGGACGGTCGAAGGTCAGAACCACTTCCTTCACGTCGAGGGGAACTTCCACCTGTCCGTCAGAGATCTCCGCAGGCTTGCCGTCCACCTCAGCTTTCGCGTTCAGGGCGTAATACGGAACCTTGACGAAAACCTTATTGGGCTTGCCCCAAACGCCGCCGTTCTGCTCGATAGCGACACTTATCTTCATGCCTTCCTCGGTGCCCTTGACGACGAGGTCAACGTTGCCGAAGAGCGTCAGGAAGCGCTTGGCCGTGATCTCTTTTCCAGGCAGCGTCCAGGTGGGCGCGGTGGCGGACAAAAGGAAGAGGTTGGTGTTCTCATCTTCCCTGACCATCATGCTCCTAACGAGAGAAAGATACTTCACGGCGCCCCAGCCGTGGGGCGTCACGTTGTGCAGGAAGTCGCGGTTCTGCCAGGGATTAAGGCAGAATTCGAAGAGCGCGTGGGTGGAGGAAGTGTGCAGCAATACGCCGTAGAGGTCTTTGATGACGTTCTCATCGCGGCCCAGATAGAGATCCGCCATAGAAGCCTTCATGGTGTTGTAGTGGTGCAGGCAGTCCCAGCCCAGGGCGCGGAACATGATGAGGCCTTCGTCGCTCCAGTCATATTCCCTGATGTGGTCGATGGTCTTTCTTACGCGCTCGTCCTTGGAACCAAGGATGAAGGTCGGATAGCTCGTCTCCATGTTGCCCCAGTGCGCGCCGTTTGTCCCGGTGTCGATGCCTGGCGTGATGTAGCCGTATTTGTCGACCAAGTCGTTGAGATGGCTGACGAGGTTGGAATAGAAATTCTCGTAGTAAGCCAGGTAAGTTTTCGAGTCCTCTTCCAAGCCCAGATCTTTCGCGGCGGAGGAAAGGTATCTGAAGGCTTTGGCGTTGTAGAAATTGTGCGCCGTGTAGTGACCGGTGATGCCCTCGTTGTCGTAGGGGCCCATGGCCGGCATCAATTTCAAAGGATCGTTGGCGATGATGTTGGTGGTGTAGGTGTAGTTCTTCATCAGAACAGGCCACATCTCCTTGAGATATTCCAGATCCTTGGTCTTCTGGTACCACATGAGGATGGCGTAAGAGCAGATGTTCTCCTGGTCGATGTAGAAGCTGCCGTTCTCCAATTGGTAGCGCTTGTACTGGTCGACGACTTTCCTGCCCTCGTCCGGCATGCCGGCATAGTACCAGGCCCAGGTGAAGTACATCATGTCGCGGGGCACGAACATGTAGTACTGCATCTCGTTGACGCCCTGGTAATAGGTGCCGTCGCCCTGATCGTCTCTG
>Ga0310690_10005543_pt1 | contig 17046 bp, 18 predicted proteins | sample AusTroGonzalo_MG_2_FD_207661 | JGI IMG/M metagenome (GOLD analysis project Ga0310690, IMG submission 207661) | Bovine rumen microbial communities from tropical cattle in Woodstock, Queensland, Australia - Gonzalo_04 (v2) (version 2) | ecosystem: Host-associated > Mammals > Digestive system >...
GAGAACCGCTTCGGTGGCAACGACTTCGTGCGCCTCTGCATCCCGCGCCGTGTGTACACCAACAACCACATGGACGTGATTGCCGCTGCCCTGAAGAACGTCTACGACCGTCGCGACACCATCAAGCGCGGTCTGGAAATCACCTGGGAAGCCGAGCTGATGCGCCACTTCACCTGCCAGTTCAAGAGATTGGGCTAATCATTTAACTAACGTTTGGGGTTGGCTGTGCAGCCGACCCCAAACTGCTTTTATAGTATGACCACTACAGCAATCATTATCAGCATTTTGTTTATTCTGTGCCTGACTTCCAACGTGGCAACACGTTCGGCGGGTTTGGTTACGGAGAACGACAAGCCCTCGCAGCGCTGGCTCGTCCCCATTGTCTTTGGCATTTCACAGGGAGTGATGGCCATTATCGGCTATTATCTTGGAAAACTGGTCTCGCATCTCTTCATCGACGAGTTCGCGTCTTATCTGGTCTTTGCCATGATGCTCGTTGTCGCTGTCAAGATGTTTGTCGATTCCTTGCATATCCTCAAAGGCAAAATGATGTATACTGTTAGCAGCGATTGGGATTTCATTCTGCTTTCCGTTATGGCTGCGTTCAATACGATGCTGATGTCGCTTGCAAGCTTCCGCTTTATGCCCTTCGGCGAATTGTATTGGTATATTTTGGCCGTGGTGGCAGGTGGCTTCTTCTGGTCGCTCTTCATTGTTCGCAAGGACTTCACGCCTGGATTGCTTAAGAAACTCAGTTTCATCGAGTTCTCCGCCTCGGTGTTTATGTTGGTTATTGCATTATTGTATATGTTTAGTGGTTTACTGAAATGAAAAAGACGTTCTCCCTCGTTATTTGTCTGTTTTTTGCGCTGGTGCTCACGGCGCAGCCTGCCAATTACTACAACTCCGCCAACGACTTGACGGGCGACCAGCTGAAGCTGGCCTTGCATAACATCATCAAAGGGCACACCTCCATCTCGTATGCACAGATTTGGAATGCCTACTGGAGCACCGACAACAAAGGCAACGGCATCGTGTGGGACATGTACTCCGACCGCCCTAGCGGCACGCCGCCCTATACCTATCGGCTGGGCAGCGACCAGTGCGGCAACTACGACAGCGAGGGCGACTGCTACAACCGCGAGCACTCGTGGCCACAGAGCTGGTTTAACAACGACGGTATCGCAAAAACGGATATGCACCATATCTTCCCCACCGACGGCTATGTGAACAGCAAACGCAGCAACTATGCCTTCGGCGAGGTGCGTTCGGCCTCGTGGACCTCACAGAACGGCTCGAAGTTGGGCGCCTGCAAGACGCAGGGATTCAGCGGCACCGTGTTTGAGCCTATTGACGAATACAAGGGCGACTTTGCCCGCGCCATCATGTATATGAGCGTGCGCTACTACACCGAGGACGGCAGTTGGAGCAGCAGCGATATGACCACCAAGAGCGAAATCAAGCCCTGGGCCATCGCTATGCTGCTGCGCTGGAACGAACTGGACCCCGTCAGCAACAAGGAAAGGGAACGCAACGAGACCATCTACAACGACTTCCAGCACAACCGCAACCCCTTCATCGACCATCCTGAATATGCCCGTATGATTTGGGACCCCAACTGGAGCGCCGTCGCCGAGGAAGCCGAGGCCGTCTATCTTTTCCCCAACCCGATCGAGCCGGGTGAGACCTTGCACCTGAGCGGCAACAACAGCCTGTTTGACGCCATCGTCGTCTGCGACCTCAGCGGACGCACCGTGCTCAAAGCCTCGGGCCACGAGGTGGGCGATTATGTGCTGACGGTGCCCGACAGTCTCGCCAAAGGCTGCTACATCGTCAAGTTGATGCGCGGCAATGCTGTGGTGAAATACGATAAGTTACTGGTAAAATGATGTGATGTCTTTGGGCTTTACATCATTTTCTTATGCCTGAAGAAGATATAGAACCCTGCGGCCACCACCGCCATGAATCCCATGAGCGCCCAGAAAGCCCATGAATAATCCGCCAAGGGCAGTGTGACGTTCATGCCGTAGAGGCCTGTGATGAAGGTCAGAGGCAGGATGATGGTCGACACTAGGGTCAGGATCTTCATCGTCTCGTTGGTCTTGTTGGTCTGCATCGAGTCGAAGGTTTGCGAGAGGCCTTCAATCAATTCCTCATAGTCCTCGGTCATATCCCACACCTTCTGCAGGTAGTCGAGGATGTTGCCCCAGTAGTCTTCCATGTATTCGATGTCGTCGGTGAAGCCTGTCACCTTACCCGTCTCGAAGAGGTGGAAGAGCCTCAACTGTGGCTTGAAGATGGTGTTGATGAGGATGAGGTTCTTGCGCGTGACGCTGATGCGCTCGATGATTTTCACCTGCTTCTCCAGCAGCAGCTCGCGGTTGATTAATTCCACGTCCAAGCCCACTTTGCGCAGCAGGTATACTGACTCGGTCATCAGCTTCTCGAGGATGCGGTAGAGCAGGATGTCGGAGTTGCGGATGTTCATCTCCTCCTCGTTCTGGATGCGTTCCTCGTATTCCTCGAAGAGCTGCGAGACGCCCCAGGGGTTCTTCTCGATGGAGATGATGTAATCCCTGCCCCAGAATATCTTCACCTCCTTGATTTTCACGAATTTGTTTTGACGGTCGAAGTTGGGGAAGTGGAGGATGAGGAAGTAATAGTCGTCGTAGATGTCTATTTTGGGGCGCTGGTTGACTGATTTGCAGTCTTCGATGTCTAAGGGGTGAAAGTGGAACCTCTCTTTGAGGAATTCAAAGTCTTCTTCGGTTGGGTTGTTGAGATGACGCCATGTCAAGTTCCCGATTTTCAGACTGTTAATCATAGGCTTTCCCCCTTTCTTTTAAGTGAATACTCTGTTTACATCGGTGCAAAAGGTTTTTCGCGCCGCGAAAATACATTTTTTTGGTGAAAGGAAAGGAAAAAACCGCAAATTATTTCCACTCCAAGGTGTTGATCAGGTGGTCGATGTCCTGCCGGATGAAGTTGATGACGGGCTGCATCGAGTCGTTGTCGGGCTTGAAGTTGAAGTAGAGGGCGCCGCGCACAAAGTGGCGGGTGCTGTCGGTGAGGTAGAACTGCATCGGGGTGGCCACGCCTTTGCCGTCCATCTCGATGAGTAGGCCGTAGACGCGGTGTGCGTCGTTGACAATCAGGCTGTCGCGCACGCCGTTGGCCTTCTGCAAGTGCTTGGTCACCATGGTGTGGACATCTTCGAGGTACACGCCCAGGTTGCCGTCAACGTCTTTGTGGGTCAGGTGGATGGAGCCTTTGAAGGTGGGCATCTCGATGTTGACCCAGTCTTTCTCGTTGGGCGAGTAGGGGTCGGGGGTGACCAGCGCGTACTGGGGGCACTCGAAGCGGTATTTGTCCAAGGTGTCGACCTGTGTGTAGTGCTTCTCGGGCAGGTCGATGCGGAAGTAGCCCCGGGGCTTGGGCAGATAGTTGGGTTCATGGTCGCAGGCGGCAAGAAGGATGAGCGCCGCCATGAATAAGGATACTCTATTCTTCATCAAAAACGACTTTTACTTCTTTGATACGTTTTCGGTCGGCGTCGGTGATTTCCATGTGGAACTTCTCGAAATTGAATTTGAAGCCAATCTCGGGGATGCGTCCCTCGATTTCGAGGATGAGTCCGGCCAAGGTCTCGGCCTCGCCCTGCATCGGTTCGAAGAAGTCTTCCTCGACACCAAACACCTTGCAGAAGTCGACGATGCTAGTCTGGGCCTTGAAGAGGTAGCTGCCGTCGTCCAGTTTGCGGTAGTGTTCCTCGACGCTGGCTTCGTCAAACTCGTCATTAATCTCACCCACAATCTCCTCAATCACGTCTTCCATGGTGATGAGTCCCGAGGTGCCGCCGTATTCGTCGACGACGATGGCGATGTGTATCTTCTTCTCGCGGAAGTCCTGAAACAGGTCGTTGATTTTGCGGTTCTCAGGCACGTAGAAAGCGGGGCGCACCAGTTTCTGCCACTCATAAGACTGGGCATCCAGATAGGGGAGGAGGTCCTTCACGTAGAGGATGCCGCTCACCTTGTCCAAGGTCTCGTCGTAGACGGGGATGCGCGAGAAGCCGCTCTTGATGACGGTGGCCAGCATAGCGGTAAACTCCATGTCTTTCTCGACGCCCACGATGTCGACGCGGGGGATCATCACGCCGCTCACCTCCTTCTCGCTGAACGAGGCGATGCCTTTCAGCATCTGCTTCTCGTCCAAGGGGGTTGAGTCTTCGGTGGCGATTTCCACGGCGGTGGAGAGGTCTTCCATCGAGATTTCGCCTTTCTTCTTCTCCAGGTGCTTGTCCATAAACGCGGTGGAGTTGACCAAGAGGCGGCTGAGGGGCTTGAAGAAGCCGATGAGGAAGCGTAACGGACGGGCCATGAAGCGCGCCACGGCCACAGGACGCTTGCCGGCGAAGATCTTGGGCGTGATTTCGCCCACGATTAATATTAATGAGGTGACAATCACCACTTCGAGGATGAAGGCCCGCACGGGATAGTTGGCCATATCGAAGAGCTGCGACATAATGTAGGTCGACAGCAGGGTGATGGTGACGTTGACGAAGTTGTTGCCGATCAGGATGGTGGCCAGGAGGCTCTTGGGTTTCTCACGGAGCGAGAGGACGAGCTTGCTCTTGGTGTCGTCGCGCGACTCAAGGTCGTCTATATCGGCAGGATGCAAGGCGAAATAAGCCGTCTCGCTGCCTGAGATAAGGGCTGAGGCAATGAGCAGCAGACACAATACAACCAATCCGATGATGGCGTTGACAGTAAATCCGGTGAAAAAGTTGTTTGAAACAACGGCAAGGAGGCCTATGAGAGGGTCAGGGTCAGGTGTTTCCAAAATCGTGTTATTTAGAATTGAGGCCGCAAAATTAGGAAATCTTCAGATGCGACGGCACAAAGTGGGTCAAAAATCTTTCGATAAGGGCTCAAATTATGGGTCAGAAGGGCAGGTCGTCGCCATCTTGGGGGTTGTTGGTCAGTGGGGTGTAGCCTGTGGGAGCGGGCTCGTTGGCGGGCTCGTAGGGCTGTCCGTACGATGATTGGATGGCGTTGCGTCCAGGGGCCAGCTGCATCATCTTGTCGGCGTGGATTTCGGTGACGTAGCGCGCGACGCCGTTCTGGTCGGTGTATTGGCGGGTGCGCAGCTTGCCCTCCACGTACATCAGGTCGCCCTTGGAATAATTGCGTTTGCCTTCAGCGATGTCGTTGGCCAGGTTGCCCCATACGACGATATTATGCCAGTCGGTCTGCTCCATCCAGTTCTGGTCGCGGTCGCGATAGCGTTCTGAGGTGGCCAGAGTAGCCGACACTTTGTGGTTTCCATTTTCGAAAGTGGTGATTTCGGGGTCTTTTCCGAGACGTCCGATGAGGATGACTTTGTTCAAACTTGCCATGATAGTTCGTTTTAAGTGGTTAAGTATAGGTCTATTAAGCGTGGAATGGGGTAGTTTCCCAAGTCCCTTTCGGGGGTCAAAGTTAAGCCTTTTGTTTCAATGTGCAACAATTCGTGCGAAAGATTTATCGCAACGAAGCGGGCGAGTAAGGTGCGATGGGTGAGCTTATGGGTGAAGACGGGCGAGACGCTGCTCACTGTGACGGGTTGGTTGTCAACCAAATAGAGGAAGGCGTCGGAGGCCAAGGCTGCTTCCACGGCGAGGGGTTCGTCGCTCTCGATGCAGGGGAAGTCGTAGAGGTTGCGCCAGATGTCGTTGCCGCTGCGTTTGCGGAGGTAGATTTGGTCGTCGATGCGCAGCACCAAGTAGGTGAAATACCTTGTGGTGACTTTGGTCTTCTGCAGCTTCACGGGGCGCTGGGCAACGGTTTGGTGGGCAAAGGCGAGGCACTGTGCCTGCAAGGGGCAACTGGGGCAGTCGGGACTTTTGGGCACACATTGCAGGGCGCCCAGCTCCATCATCGCTTGGTTGTGGAGTCCGGGCTGGCTGCGGTTGAGCAGCTCGTCGGCGAGGCGGGCAAACAGCTGCTGACCCTCTTTACTATTAATAGGTGTGTCGATGTCGAAGAGTCGGGAGAGGACGCGATAGACGTTGCCGTCGACCACTGCGTGGGGCAGTCCGAAGGCAATGGAGGCAATGGCGGCGGCGGTGTAGTCGCCGATGCCTTGCAAGCGTCGTAGGGCGTCGTAGTCGGCTGGGAACTCCCCTTGGTGCCGCTCTACCACCTGTTGGGCGCAGCGGTGAAGGTTGCGCGCACGCGAATAGTAGCCCAGTCCCTGCCACATCTTCAGCACCTCTTCCTCAGAGGCGGCGGCCAGATGGGTCACCGTGGGCCATTTCTCAGTGAATCTCAGGTAGTAATCGTAACCCTGGCTGACGCGCGTCTGTTGCAGGATGACCTCCGAAATCCACACCTCGTAGGGCGTGGGCGAGTGCCGCCACGGGAGGTCGCGCCGATGGTCGGCATACCAATTGAGTAGTGTTTCCTGCGTGCTGTTTGTCATCGTCGTTGGCGTTTTTTGAGGCGAAATTCTTTATTTTGAACCCTTTAGATGAAAAAAATTGAACAAAACGAGTCGAGGTATTGAAAATGTTCGTACCTTTGCCGCAAATTTACAACAAACTCATTAGATAACCATTAAAAAAGAAGAAAAATGACAAAAGCAGAAATCGTGGCTGAAATCGCCAACAAGACTGGTATCGAAAAGAGCGCCGTGCAGAACGTTGTTGAGAACTTCATGGAGTCTGTCAAGAACTCAATGGCCAAAGGTGAAAACGTGTATCTGAGAGGCTTCGGCAGCTTCATCATCAAGACGAGAGCTGAGAAGACGGGTCGCAATATCGGCAAGAATATCGCCATCACCATCCCCGCCCACAAGATCCCGGCCTTCAAGCCCGCCAAGACCTTCATGCATGCTGTTAAGTAATCGTCCAACCTCTAAAATATCTAACTATGCCAAACGGTAAGAAACACAAAAGACACAAGATGTCGACTCACAAGCGCAAAAAACGCTTGAGAAAGGACAGACACAAGAAGAAATAAGCTCTTCTTGAGCCTAAACAAGAACAACAACACAGCGTCGGTGAGATTCCGACGTTGTGTTTTGTTTTATCAAACCTAACGTTAACCCCTAAAGCAAACACACCATGTCTGAAGAACAGAAACAAGCTACCGAACAACCGGTGGAAGAGAAGACGGTGCAGCGCGACCTGATTATCAGTTCGCACGCTTCGGAGGTTGACATCGCTCTGCTGGAGGACAACCAGCTTGTAGAACTTCACAAAGAGAAAACCAACAATCAGTTTGCGGTGGGCGACGTCTATCTGGGTCGCGTGAAGAAACTCCTTCCCGGACTCAATGCCGCCTTCGTTGAAGTGGGCTACCACAAGGAGGCCTTTCTGCACTACCTCGACCTCGGTCTGCAAGGTCGCTCGGTGCTGAAATACCACGACCTGATCGTCTCGGGACAGGATGTGGCGATGAAGGACTTTGTCCTTGAGCCCGACCTGGAGAAGAACGGAAAGATTTCAGACTGGCTCACGGTGGGCGAGCTGCTGCCCGTCCAGATTGCCAAGGAGCCCATCTCCACCAAGGGGCCGCGCATCTCGGCCGAAATCTCGTTTGCTGGACGCTATCTCGTACTGGTCCCCTTCTCGAACCGCGTCTCGGTGTCGCAAAAAATCCGCAGCAACGAGGAGCGCAGCCGCCTGCGCCGACTCATCCAGAGCATCCGCCCCAACAACTATGGCGTCATCATCCGCACCAACGCCGAGGGCAAACGCGTAGCCGAACTCGACGCCGACCTACGCTCGCTCATCGGCAAATGGGAACACTGCATCCTTGAGATGAAACGCATGAAAGACTACGGCAGGATGGTCAGCGAGATGGACCAGACCTCCGTGATGCTGCGCGATTTACTGAACGAGTCGTTCAGCAACATCATCACCAACGAACCCACTCTTGTTGAAGAAATTCGCAACTACCTCCAGACCATTGCCCCGCAAAAAGCCGAGATTGTACAGCTGTACAAAGGCAAGGACGCCATCTTTGACCACTACAACGTCACCAAGCAGATCAAAGGCTTTTTCGGCAAGATTGTCACCATCAGAAACGGTGTCTACCTCATCATCGAGCACACCGAAGCCATGCACGTCATCGACGTCAACAGCGGCCACCGTCTGAACAACGAAAACTCACCGGAAGAAAACGCCCTTGAAGTCAACATCGAAGCCGCCAAGGAGATTGCCCGCCAGCTGCGTCTGCGCGATATGGGCGGCATCATCATCGTAGACTTCATCGACCTGCGCGAGTCGAAAAACCGCAAGAAGCTTTTCCTCGCCCTCGTGGAGGCGATGAGAAACGACCGCGCCAAACACACCATCCTGCCCGCCACCAAGTTTGGCCTCATCCAAATCACGCGCCAGCGTGTTCGTCCCGAGACAGAGGTGCAGGTGCAGGAGAAATGCCCCGTTTGTTCAGGCACAGGCAAAATCAGGCCCGCTATGCTGTACGTCGACGAAATCGAAAACAATGTCAAATACCTGCTCGTTGACCAGAATGAGAAGAACGTCACATTGCAGGTCCACCCGTTCATCTATTCCTACCTTTGCATCGACGGGCTGTTTTCGATTCGCCGCAAATGGATTAAGAAATACGGCAAGAGCTTCAAGGTGCAACCGATGCCCGAGTTTCACATGCTGCAGTACAACTTCCTCAACGCCAACGGCGAAGACATCAAGCTATAAGAGGAAATACTGCTCGAAAACCTCAAAAAAGCCTGCCTCCTACGAGGCGGGCTTTTTTTTTCTTACTTTTGCAGCCAAATTTAAGAGCTATGGCAAAAGACATCGTTTTGAGCGGCATCCGCCCCACCGGAAACCTTCACCTCGGCAACTACTATGGCGCTGTGCGCAGCTTCGTCAAGATGCAGGAAGACTACAACTGCTACTTCTTCATCGCCGACTGGCACTCGCTGACCACGCACCCCACGCCTGAGAACATTCAACGCTCGGCCCGCACCATCCTGACCGAATATCTCGCCTGCGGCATCGACCCCGAGAAGGCCACCATCTATATCCAGAGCGATGTGCCCGAGACCATCGAGCTCTACCTCTACTTCAACATGAACGCCTACATCGGCGAGCTGGGCCGCGTGACCACCTTCAAGGAGAAAGCCCGTCAGCAGCCCGATAACGTGAACGCTGGCCTGTTCACCTATCCTACGCTCATGGCCGCCGATATTCTTCAGCATCGCGCCAAGTGGGTGCCTGTGGGCAAGGACCAGGAGCAGAACATGGAGATGGCCCGCAAGTGCGCCCGCCGCTTCAACAATATCTATAAGGTGGAGTTCTTCCCTGAGCCGCAAAACTACTACTTTGGCGGCGACGCCATCAAGGTGCCAGGATTGGACGGCAGCGGCAAGATGGGCAAGAGCGACGGCAACTGCATCTACCTCTATGAGGACGAGAAGGTGATGCGCAAGAAGGTGATGCGCGCCGTCACCGACAGCGGCCCGACCGAGCCCAACAGCAAGAAGCCGGAGGTGATTCAGAACCTCTTCACGATGATGAATATCGTCAGCGAACCGGAGACGGTGAAGTATTTCGACGAGAAGTGGAACGACTGCTCCATCCGCTACGGCGACATGAAGAAACAGTTGGCCGAAGACCTTGAGAAAGCCGTGGCTCCCATCCGTGAGCGCATCAAGGAGTTCTCGTCCGACGAAGCCCGCCTCGACCGTATCGCCCGCCTGGGTGCCGAAAAGGCTCGCGAGAGCGCAGCAAAGACGCTGAACGAGGTGAGGAAGATTATCGGATTCAGAATGTATTGATTTTGAACACCGTGTTTCCTCTCGGGATACTGTGGGTGGACAAGTGTTCCTGTTTTGCGTCGTCAAAATTCAATGAAACCCAAGGGCGCGAAGCCTCGGGGAGGGATGTGTTTTTTGTCGATAAAACAAAACTAATAGTTTTATGCCCAACGAAATTAATAGTTTCGTTACCCATGAAATTAATAGTTTCGTTACCCATGAAATTAATAGTTTTGTTGCCTATGAAATTGGAGTTATATTCCTCTTTTGCCTTCGGTAAAATTTCTTTTTGTACTTTTGCAAGTTCAAAAATACTGAATGTCTGTGGCTTGCCTTTGTAAGCCTATCAATTAATGGTTCTGTTTCCACACGTCATGTCCATCAAATCTTTCTTCAGCAAACTGAGATACGGCTCCTACGAAAACTCCCGCAGGGCAGGGGTTTACGAAAAAATCGCCTATGAACATAGGTTGCCGCCGCAACAAGTTTATGAAATCGCCCACGGCAAAAAGCCGCGGACGCAAGAGGACCTAATCCTCTTGGACGATTTGTTGTCGAAGGGCATCATCGTCAACAAGTAGGTCTGAAATCATAATATCGAAAAGGCGGCCCCTGTCGGGTCGCCTTTCGTTGTTTCTGTGCCCATGTGTCCGAATTTGTGTATTTTTGCAGGCAGTAAAACAAACAATTAGTTATCGCAATACAAATGGGCGACTTCATAACCTACGAAAAAATTCCCGAGAGGGCGGTGCTGATCGCCGTGTCCACCAAGCAGCAGGGCCGCGAGCGCACCGATGAATATTTGGACGAGCTGGCTTTCCTGCTCGAAACGGCAGGCGGCATCCCCGTGGCGCGTTTCATGCAGGTCATGGACCATCCAAGCAGCGTGACCTATTTGGGCTCGGGCAAACTGGAAGAAATACACCAGTACATCAAGGCGGAGAACATCGAGATTGCCGTCGTCGACGATGAACTAAGCGCCACCCAGGCCCGCAATATGGAGCAAGCATTGGAGTGCCGCGTCATCGATCGCACCAGCTTGATATTGGACATCTTCGCCTCCAACGCCCATACGGCGCACGCCAAGGCCCAGGTCGAGCTGGCACAGTACCAATACCTGCTGCCCCGCCTGACCCGAATGTGGACCCACTTGGAAAGACAAAGAGGCGGTATCGGTATGCGCGGCCCGGGTGAGACCCAGATTGAGACTGACCGCCGACTGATTACAGACCGTATCGCCCTGTTGAAAGAGAAGCTGAAAGACATCGACATGCAGAAAACTGTCCAGCGGAAAAATCGCGGCAAGTTAGTGCGCGTGGCATTGGTGGGGTATACCAACGTCGGCAAGTCGACCATCATGAATATGCTGAGCAAGTCGGAGGTCTACACCGAAAACAAGCTCTTCGCCACGCTCGACACCACCGTGCGCAAAGTGGTGGTGGAGAATCTGCCCTTCCTGTTGTCTGACACGGTGGGATTTATCCGCAAGCTGCCGCATCATCTGGTGGAATCCTTCAAGAGCACCTTGGACGAGGTGCGCGAGTCGGACATCCTGCTCCACGTGGTCGATATCTCGCATCCCGACTTTGAGGCACAGATGGAGGTGGTCAACCAGACCCTCGCCGAGCTGGGCTGCGCCGACAAGAAGACCATCGTTGTCTTCAACAAAATCGACGCCTACACTTGGGAGGAGAAAGACCCCGACGACCTGACGCCGCCCACCAAGCGCAACGTCTCGTTGGACGAGCTGAAGCATACCTGGATGGCCAAGATGAACGACAACTGCATCTTCATCTCCGCCAAAAACCGTATCAACTATCAGGAATTTAGAGACCTGCTCTACAAGGAAATCCGCGACATGCACGCCATTCGCTATCCTTACGACAACTTCTTGTATTGACCATGCAGCTCGTCGACACTCATACCCATATTTATGACCATCAGTTCAGCCTCGATAGAAATGAGGCTGTGCAACGTGCTTTGGACGCTGGTGTAAAACTAATGCTCCTGCCCAATGTGGATGCCTCCACTATCGCGCCTATGCTTGAGTTGTACGAACACTATCCCGACTGCACCCGCGTGATGATGGGCCTGCAGCCCGAGGAAGTCAAGGAAGACTACAAGAAGGTGCTGTCATTAATGGAGAAGGAACTGGAGCGAGGCGTTTACAGTGGAGTAGGGGAGGTGGGTCTCGATTTCTATTGGGACGCAACCTTTGAGAAACAACAGCTCGATGCCTTCGAAACTCAACTGGACTGGGCCAAGCAACTCGGTCTGCCGCTCTCCATCCACTGCCGCAACGCTTTCGACAAGATGGTAAAGATGCTGGAAAAGAAACAAGATGGCGGCCTCAGCGGCATCATGCACTGCTTCACGGGCGCTGAGGAGGAGGCACAGGTATATCTGTCATTAGGCTTTCACCTCGGATTGGGTGGGGTAGTCACCTATAAAAACTGTGGCGTGAAGGACTTCCTGCCCAAGTTGCCTTTGGACAGAATCGTTTTGGAAACCGATGCGCCATATCTGGCCCCCGTCCCTTGTCGCGGAAAGCGTAATGAACCGGCTTTCCTCGTCCACACGGCGTGGAGGATTGCGGAAATTCTCCAAATCTCCACGGAGGAATTGGCCTTAGCGACAACGGCTAATGCCAAGACACTTTTTAAGCTTTGATTTGTTTCAGCTGTTCCATGGCGAAAGCATAGGCGCCCACGGCCACTGCCGATGAGGTGCCGAGGGTGGTGATGCCCACGCCGACGCGCTTCGACGGGTCGTACCACACCTCCTGGTCGCTGAAGGGCACGCGCACCATCTTTCCTGACTTGGTTGTGAAGCGTTTCAGGTCGTTGGGGTCCATCAGGTTGAAAGCCTCGGTCTCCATACGAGGGATAACGTTGCCGTCCATGCGGTAAGGCTCGTTCAGCTTGCGGATGAGCATGGGCATGAAGACTGGCCAGGCGCCCGAAAGTCCGCCGCCGATGACAACGAGTCCGTCGGTGCAGCGCAGGCCGTTGCCTATCACGTCGGCCAACACGGTGGTCAGTTCGTCCCAGGCTTTCAGGGCGGCGTCTTGGTTGCCAGCTTGTTCATCTTGGGCAATCTTGAAGATATCGTAAGGCTGTGGAGCCTCGTCGAAGGCAATGCCAGCCTCGCGAGCATAGACGCGGCGCACGGCGCGGATGCTGACGCTGTGCTCGGCGATGGTATCGGGATAGAGGCAGTTGCGCGAACACCATATCTCGCCTCCGGCTGAGTTGTCGCCGTTGAGCAATACCTTATTAATTACGATACCGCCACCGAAACCCGTGCCGAGGGTGACACCGAAGAGGTTCTTGTAGCGTTTCGGGTTGCCTTCTTCCTCGAGGGTCTGGTTCACCTTGGGTAGCAAACCGCTGAGGGCTTCGCCGTAGACAAACAGGTCTCCGTCATTGTTGATGAAGACGGGCACGTGAAACTCGTTTTCAAGCACTTGCTTCAAGGGCACGCCGCCACGGAAGGTGGGCAAGTTGGGCAGGTCGCCGATGATGCCGTTGGGATAGTCGGCAGGTCCCGGGAAGCAGAAGCTGATGGCAGTGGCTTTGGCACCGCAGCGTTTCTCGCACTCGTGGAAACCAGTAATGAGTTTGCCGAGCACCTCTTCGAGGGTAGGTGCCGCCGAGGGGATAGTGAACGGCTCGATGATTTCGTGTGCGTCCTGCACGGCTGAGAACTTGAACCCCGTGCCGCCGGCATCGAGGATGAGGATGATGGGTGAGTTATTCATGTTGTTTTGATTTGTTTTGCTTGGCTTGTATTGAGGGATTGTAGAACTTCTCCACCCAAAGCATCCACATGAGGAAGATGACAAGGTAGAAGAAAATCTTGAAGATGTAGTCGTGGGCGATGTGGAAGCTGTTGGGGAAGGGGATTTGCAGCAGCAGGATGCCGCAGATTCTGACGACGTTGGTCCACTCGATGATGACCAGTCCGGCAGGGATGTACCACAGTTTGTGCTTCCAAGGTCCTGGGAAGAGGAGCATCAGGAAGAGCCAGTGCATCCATTGCTTAAGGCTGGCGCATTCGGTGGCGATGGTGACGATAGCCCAGCCGCCTTCGTTGTTGAGGGCGGCGATGAGGCGCTTGCTCCCAATGGTGACGATGTCGATGTGAAGCACTTCGTCGAGCACCCAGCACGACTGCCTGTATACCAAATTGACCGACCACAGCATCAGCTGATCGACGGCATCAGTCACAGGCCAGTAGCCCAATAGCTTCTGCCAGACGAGAAACAGGAAATGGAAGCTGATGATGAGCACGATAAACAGCCCCACATTGACAGTGCTGCGGTTTTTAGGGTCGTTGCAGTAAGCTTTTATGTCGTCAAGCGGTTTCATCGGAAACTATTTTTCGGCAAAAGTAGAAAAAAATCCTATCTTTGCAGCATAAATTCAATTCGATATGGAAAACGACAGCATTGTTAGCGAAGTGGAGAAGTCAATTCAGGATACCACTGCACTCAACCAGATGGCGGAGAGTTTCCGCCGCGTCACTACAACCCCCGTTTCTGACTGGCTGCCCCAGCTGGTGCATGATTACCTTATCCCCTTGGGTCTTAAGATTTTGGCCGCCATCGTAGTTTTCTTCGTAGGCCGTCTGATTATCAAGTTGGTGAAGAAATGGATGGCCAACGGTGTGATGAGCAAGCGGGGCGACGCAACAGTGCATTCCTTCCTCTCGAATCTCATCTCGGTGTTGCTTTATTTTATCCTTATCATTAGCATCGTCAGTATTTTGGGTATTAATACCTCCTCGCTGGTGGCGCTTTTGGCCTCGGCGGGCTTGGCGGTAGGTATGGCGTTGAGCGGTACGTTGCAGAACTTTGCCGGCGGCGTGATGATTGTGATGTTCCGTCCCTTCAAGGTGGGCGACTATATCTCAGCCCAGGGCTATGAGGGCAAAGTGAGCGAGATACAGATTTTCAACACGCACTTGCTCACCGTCGACAACAAGGAGGTGATTCTACCCAACGGTGCGCTCTCAACGGGCGTGATGACCAACTTCTCGAAGCAGGGTACGCGCCGCGTCGACTGGGTGGTCTCGATGGCTTACGGCGACGACTACGACAAGGCGAAAGCCCTGATGCAGAGACTGTGTGCCGACGAACCCAGGATTATGAAAGACCCCGCCCCATTCGTCGAGCTGTTGAAGCTGAACGACAGCTCCGTCGACCTCACCGTACGTGCCTGGGTGGATGCCGCTGACTATTGGCCAGTATTCTTCGCTATCAACGAAAAAATCTACAAGGCCTTCGCCCAAGAGGGGCTCCACATTCCCTTCCCGCAATTGGATGTTCATTTGCAACAATGATAAAAAAAGAGGCTCTGCGGTTGCAGGGCCTCTTTTTTTTCATGATGGTTTAGGTGATTACTTCACCTCTTCGAAGTCGGCGTCAGTAACGTTGTCGTTGTTGTTGCCGCCGTTTTGCGGGCCTTGGTTCGGGTTGCCGCCTTGGAAGCCGCCACCCATGTTGTTCGGGTCGAAGCCGCCTTGCGGGCCACCTTGTGCACCGGCGTTCTTGTACATCTCCTCGCTGGCCTTCTGCCACATGGCGTTCATCTCGTTCATGGCAGCATCGATGCCGGCGATGTCTTGAGCCTGGTGAGCGGTCTTCAGCTTACCGAGGGCAGCCTCGATTTCAGCCTTCTTGTCGGCAGGCAGCTTGTCGCCATATTCCTTCAGCTGCTTCTCGGTTTGGAAGATAATGCTGTCGGCTTGGTTCAGCTTGTCGATACGCTCGCGTTCCTTCTTGTCGGCTTCGGCGTTGGCCTGGGCTTCGTTCTTCATACGCTCGATTTCAGCGTCGGTCAAGCCTGACGAGGCCTCGATGCGGATGCTCTGGGTCTTGCCCGTGGCCTTGTCCTTAGCAGAGACGTTCAGGATACCGTTGGAGTCGATGTCGAAGGTGACTTCGATTTGCGGGATGCCACGCGGCGCTGGCGGGATGCTATCGAGGATGAAGCGGCCGATGGTCTTGTTCTGGGCAGCCATAGGACGTTCGCCTTGCAGCACGTGGATTTCAACCGAAGGCTGGTTGTCGGCAGCGGTCGAGAAGACCTCCGACTTGCGGGTCGGGATGGTGGTGTTGCTCTCGATGAGCTTGGTCATCACGCCACCGAGGGTCTCGATACCGAGGCTCAAGGGGGTCACGTCGAGCAGCAGCACGTCCTTCACCTCGCCGGTGAGCACGCCACCTTGGATGGAGGCACCGATGGCCACCACTTCGTCGGGGTTGACGCCCTTCGAAGGCTCCTTCTTGAAGAAGTCGCGTACGATGTTCTGGATGGCAGGGATACGGGTCGAACCACCGACCAGAATCACATCGTCAATATCGTTGACAGTCAGGCCAGCGTCTTGCAGGGCGCGACGGCAAGGCTCGATGGTGTCGTGGATGAGCTTATCGGCCAGTTGCTCGAACTTGGAGCGGCTCAAGGTGCGGACCAAGTGCTGCGGGATGCCGTTGACAGGCATGATGTAAGGCAGGTTGATTTCCGTTTCGCTCGATGAGCTCAACTCAATCTTGGCCTTTTCGGCAGCTTCCTTCAGGCGTTGCAGGGCCATCGGGTCCTTACGCAGGTCAATGCCGTTGTCCTTCTGGAACTCTTCGGCCAGCCAGTTGATGATGACTTCGTCGAAGTCGTCGCCACCGAGGTGGGTGTTACCGTTGGTTGACTTCACTTCGAACACGCCGTCACCCAATTCAAGGATGGAGATATCGAAGGTGCCGCCACCGAGGTCGTAGACAGCGACTTTCACGTCGTTCTTCTTCTTGTCCAAGCCGTAGGCCAAAGCAGCGGCGGTAGGCTCGTTGATGATACGGCGCACTTTGAGGCCGGCGATTTCGCCTGCTTCCTTGGTGGCCTGACGTTGGGCGTCGTTGAAGTAGGCCGGCACGGTGATGACGGCTTCGGTGACGCTCTGGCCGAGGAAGTCCTCAGCGGTCTTCTTCATTTTTTGCAGCACCATGGCGCTGATTTCCTGTGGGGTGTATTGCTTGCCGTCGATGTCGATACGAGGAGTGTTGTTGGGGCCTTGCAGCACTTTGTAAGGCACTCGCTTCATCTCTGCGCCGACCTTGTCGTAGGTCTCGCCCATGAAACGCTTGATAGAGTAAACGGTACGCAGGGGGTTGGTGATGGCCTGACGCTTGGCAGGCTCGCCCACTTTACGCTCTCCGTTGTCGGTGAATGCCACCACCGAAGGGGTGGTGCGGTGGCCTTCGCTGTTGGCGATGACGACAGGCTC
>Ga0310690_10005544_pt1 | contig 17046 bp, 16 predicted proteins | sample AusTroGonzalo_MG_2_FD_207661 | JGI IMG/M metagenome (GOLD analysis project Ga0310690, IMG submission 207661) | Bovine rumen microbial communities from tropical cattle in Woodstock, Queensland, Australia - Gonzalo_04 (v2) (version 2) | ecosystem: Host-associated > Mammals > Digestive system >...
CGAGGCTCTGGGCGATGTCTGTTTTCTTTACCACGTCCTGATTGACATAGTTCTTCATGTCGGACTCTTCGACATAACTTCCTTTATTCGGAATTCCCGGTGTGGTGACGAGAATCTTTCCGGTTCCATCCGGGGTTCTCTGTATAAGTGAATAATCCATGTTTGGCATATATATCTCCTTAAAATAGTTTGAAGGTGTAATACGAAGACATACTTATTTCTTCATGTTCTATCTGTCCGTCTCTGTAATAGAGAACGATGTCATAAAATCCCGCTTTGGCCTTGAACCGGAAAGAATCCTCCGCAATAATGATCCCCTCCGATATCAGGCGGACGTCCATCTGATAGTCACTATTTGCAGAAAGCAAGGTGCGTTCCTCAAGAAACTTCTCGTCATAGTTCTCAAAGTCTGGAATATACTCACTTCCTTCTTCGTAGAATCTCAGCATCATGCTTTCGCCCGTCTGGTTGTCGATACTAAGCCTACACTTGCGGACACGTTCTGCTTTAGTGTCACAAGAAGCAAAGACAACGAGAATCAGTAGAAAAAGAATTAGAATAAATTTCCTTGTCATTCGCTCTCTCCTCTAAAGTTTTATGTGAAGCGTTCCCGTGCCACCACCGTCTGCAACGTAATACAACTCACCTTTGAGAAGATTTGCAATGCCTACGTTGTCGGGAATAGAAAGAGCATCGTTATTATCCAACAATCGGAAGGAAACCGAAGATGCAACACCTATTGTGAATGTTGTGGATGCATAACTGGAAGAAGACCACAAATAAGTGTAGGTCAAGGAAGAATAAATAAGCCTACGGTATACACTCCCAACGCTTGACATGTCTTCTTTTACGAACTCATATTCCCAAATATATTCTCGTTGGTGTGAGTCTCTTTGCACATTGTATGTCAGATACTTGACACTACTGTCAGTGGACAGACTGCAAGGCCATATTCCCCCTTCCGTTGTGAAGCCGTTATTCTGAAGTGCATTGAAAAGGGTCTCTGCGTTTGCCGGATTGGTTATGACAGTCGGATTGACGATTACTTCTCTTGGCATAGAACGGAAAGATGGACAGAAAAGGTCTGATTTGTATATGCCTTTGTTAATTGTTATATCTCCCGCAGCTCCTATAACCACATTGTCATTTACACTATGGATAGCCATGTCTGCCGGATCATACCAAAAGCCTTCTCCGAAGTAGATTTTTCCCGTTGCGATATCAACTTTAAACAGCGTGACGTTTCCATACATGACATCGAATATAGGACTTCCGCTGTTATCCAAGGCACGGAATCTGAATCCGCTTCCCGCAAGTCCTGTTCCGGGGCCAACATTGAGGTTGATTGCCGTCAGATTGTCGATAACCGCATTCAAGGCAACAAGATTCGCAAACCAACCGTACAGTGCCGACACTGAGGGAACATCTGTTCCTATTGTAAGCACATTAGCTAACGCTTTGAGCATTCTGTTTGCATTCTCAGTAGTTGCAGAGATGGCATTGTGCCAAGACGGTTGGATATATCCGTAGGGAACTCCCTGGATGTAAGTGTCTCCTGACAGAACAGTGTAATACACATCTCCTGGAGAGCATGATGTGTCGGTTGTCGGTTTGTAATAATACGGGTCAGCTGAAGTGCCGGAGCCGTATCGGTCATACCATCCCTGTGCGGAGGGATCTTCTGTTCCGACTGCCGTTACCGAAGTGCCGTCTGTTGCGAATGTGACTTTGGCAACGAAGAAATCGCCGTCAAGGATATCGTAATCCTCACCGCCGACTGTGATGTGATCGGGGAGAAGGAACGCACCTGTCGGCTCCCATGAACCGAAGTCATGGTCATATTCAGTAACGTTCTTGATAGCGATGGATTTCTCAATCTTGTAGACCGGATTGTTCGTGTTGTCCGAAGCCATTCTTATGACAATCTTGTCTTCGGTGTTCTGCGCCCATATGCGGACGGTCACTTTATCTCCCGAGTTGAGCTGAGAATGGTTGTTTGCGAAATAGACCAGTGACGGATCTCCGTTGAGTATCTTCCAATAAGGAAGCAGTCCGTAGCCGAGTTCCATCGACTCACAGACGATATCGGTGTAGATGCCGTTGACTGTATCTCTGTCCTGTCTGATTGCCTCTGTGGCGGACATGGCGAAATCCCACTGATACTGAATCGGAGTGTACTCTATTCTTATTCCCACGCCCGATATCACGCTTCCGGTTATGGAGTTCACGTCCATGTAGAGTTTGATGGGCGTGTTGTCCATATCGGAGATGTAGCCGTTGATGACTGCGACATCACCCGCCGAGAACGAGGACGGATTGGTTATCGTCCATTCCTGCTGTGCCGTTTCGAGGTCTTCCCATTCTGCAAGCGTGAAAGTGGGGGCTGTCGAGAAAGTAGCCGTGATCGCGCTCTTGGTGGACGGCACCGCATTGTTCGAGGAGGACGGGGCTATGATTGTCGGAATGAGCTGGGACGGCACATAGGCATCTATCGCCACGGAGGCGAACGTGACCACCTCCGTCTTTGCGTTAAGCCAGCGTGAGGTCTTTCCCACGACAAGGGACTTCTGCATGGTGTTGTTGCCCTTGATGCCTACGGAGACGACGCTGTTGGGCGCATCGTATGCGTTCACCTCGGACCATGTGAACTGATACCTTGAGGTCTGAAGGAAGTGCCAATAGAACTGGAGGAATCTCTCAGCCTGGTCTTTGTCATAGATGTACTCGGAGACGTATTCCTTCGGATTCTTGGAGTACGCCGTCTTTATCGTGTTGATTCTGTTTCTATAGAGGACATCGCCGTAGATGTAGGCGAGGGAGACGTTATAGTCTTCTCCGCTTGTGTTTTGAAGCTGTATCCACATCTTCGTGGGCCAATACTGCGGGTTGGAATCAAGGCCGTACTTGTCATGCCATGTATCGCCTACAGGCCATGTATTTGGGTCGTGCTTGCTCCAATCAGTAATAGGAACGGGAGTTGTTCCCTTCAGCGTATCCACACCGAAGTGTGTGTTCTTAGCCATGATGATGGAAAGGTCTTCATTCTCCCATCTTGTGTCTTTATGAAGATAGGGGATGTCCAGAAGTTTGGCATCGTACTGAAAGTAAATAGGAGAGACATCGCTGTTGTTGGGCCAATAGCCCTGGTCATGCACGATGTCCCCGACCATGACCCCGTCCACTATCTTCTGGCTGATGTTGGACTGCCATATCCTCTCGTTCTCAGCCCATGCGAGTGTAGACCATTTTACGGACGCTCCGTCATTGACAAGATATGCAGTCCTCATGGTCACACCGTCATTGTTCATCGGATTGTCGCAGATGCGGTTTGCGGCAACGCTTCCGTCCCACTGGAGGTGGACCACATTCGCCTGTCCGTATTCGTTGAAGTCGAGAACATAGCCTCCGGCCTCGAAGAGAAGGGTGTCGATGTAGTTTCTGTATGTCTTGGCCTTGTCCTTGTCGATGACGAAAGCCTCGATTATCTGGTCATCACCCGCTTCCAGGGCGAGGCTTCCGATGTTGGTGTAGCCTGCGTAGCCGAGAAGGGCGGAGACTATAGTGGAGATTCTGAGTCTTGTTCCGTCAGGATCATCCTCAAGACAGACATCCCTGTCCACCTTGTCATCGAGATGCAGTACGGAGACATCCTGGAGCCGGACCGTGAGATTCGGCGGAAGCGGATAAGACCTCAAGGATATGGAGCTTCTGTCAACATAGCCAGTAAAACGTCTCATGGAAGACGACCACATGACATGGTTGCCGTTCCACAGGACATCATTGTCATCCCACAGAACCTTGACACCCGGCTTGGTCTCGTTGATATGAACAAGAATCGGGTCGTTTCCGAAGATTGCATCTATGAGCTGTTTCTTGGGCGTTGCCGTGCCGTCAGGATTATAGAGGGGAGTCTCAGGCATGACGAAAGTGGCCTCATCCTTTGCGCTCTGGAATGTGTTGAGACAGAGGTTCTGCGTGATGGAGGTCTGAAGGGAATTAACCTGCGGTGTGAGGTCTGTCCATGTTGCACCGTTGTCTGTGGAGAATCTGTACAGAATGTCGAAACGATTACCCATTGCCCATACCCTCCTCAGTAAAAGTATCCACGGAATGTATATCCGAGAGGAATGCCGTTCTCATCAAGAAGACGCTCGACCTTTTGCATTCCTGCGTCATCGTTGGCGTTTATCGTGATATTGTTTGTGATTTCATACGTCACATTTGCCGCATAGTTGTCCAATGCCTCGAACGGAATGTCCTTCTGGAGAACTTTCGCACCTGTATAGAGCTGATTCTCGTCAATGACCTTGTTGTAATAGAGTTCTCTGAGAGCCATGAGGTCATCATTCTCAGTGTTGCGCTCGATCTTGAACGAGGAGTTCTTTATCTTCTCAAGATTCTCATTCGCCTCGTTCATAATCTTCTCAAGACTCTCATACGGTCTCTGGTCTCCGCCCGTGATGGGGTGCAGGATACGCTGAAGGATGTTGTGGACTGCGGTAAAGATATTCTTGATGACGGCATTGATTACCTTGATGACAGTCGATATCGCCACAATGACCTCCGCCACAATCTTGAAGACTTCAAAGAAGACATCCCAGGGCAGGGCATCGAACATACTGGTCACGGCACTGAGCGCAGGCATCAGAGGCTTGAAGATAGCATTGAAGATAGGCACGAATGTGGTTGACACAATGTTGGTAAGCTCTGAGAAAGCCTCTGTCTGTGAGAGGATATCCGCAAGGATACCCATGATACCGCCGACACCGGCGGCTTCGCCGAGTTTCCACGATTCCTGAAGGCCGAAGAATGGATTGAGCTTCTGTGCAAGGGTAAGCTCTGCTGTAGCCTTCTGAAGCAGGTCGAACTCCATAATGGTTTTTGAGATTGCCGTAATCAGCTCATTGTCCTCATCAGCGACAGCCTGGTTGTAGTCCGCCATGAGTTTTTTTCTTGTAACTTCGGCATCGGAAAGACCGAGATTCATACGCTGCTGTCTGTAATCTTCAGCTGAAGAAGCGTACCCTCCAAGAATCTCGTCTCTTTCAGCCTTTGCGGCAATCTGATATTTGAGACTTGCTTCTTTAAGAAGAGCGTTTCTATAGTTATTTGTCTCCGTCCTGACATCTTCAAGGGCAATACCTGCATCTCTGAGGGCTTTTGCATAGTCCTGAATAAGAAGAGGAATATCCCATGTAAGGGTCATGTTGAGGTCATTGGAGGACTGAGGACCATTGAGTCCTGCCTCATACTTTGTTCGTGAAGTTCGACTTATGACAGAGGCTATCGTTGAATTTGCCGTCAGAAGAGCATTTTGAATCTGAATCTTCTTGTTGTACTCATCAAGAGCATTGGTAGCCTGCTTGTAACTCTTTTTGATTTCCTCAAGCTTGGCAACTTCCTCGTCTGTATATCCACCTTCTGCGAACTGATTCCAGGCGGCTTCATAAAGCTTACGGAGAGACTCTATCTGTGCTTCTCTGAGTTCTTTTTCATCGAGGTCATCTAATGCGCCGGAAATGACATCGCCCCATGTTTCTGCAAGGTCAGAGTTATTGATTGACTCAAGAGCATCAGAAACAGCCTTCATCATCGAATTGGCAACATTTCCTGCATAGACACTATCTCCACCTTCTGCATAAGCAAACTGGCCGGAAACAAATGCCCAATCCGGGGTGCTAATGCCACCAGCTCCTGTTATAGCCTTGAGAGTCTCTGTAAAGGCTTCGTATGTGTCAGTTGTTGCGCCAATATTGCCACGGCGGGTCTCTATAGCTGCAAGTCTCTTATTTTCTTCGACACGGATCTTCTCAAGAGCGCGAAGTTCCTTATACATCTCAGGAGTCAGCTTATCACCCATAACATGCTGAACCGTGGCGACTGTGGCTCCGAATTTTACTATTATTGAATCAACTGTACTTATTGCTGCACGGAGAGCATCAGCTTCAGACCCCATGACTACTCCGTCAATGGTCTGACCTGCATTGCTCATGTTCTCTCGATAGGCATTATAAGCAGAAGAAAGACTACTTTGGAAAGTTGCAGAGTCTTCTCTGTTATTATAAATATCATAAACATTGATATTTCTATTTCCAGAATTGAACTCTCTCTGAGCCTTATTTGCCTTATTTATCTGGTCGAGCAAAGACCCCCACATGGATTTCATAGGAACAAGAATCTCATTCAATGTACTACCGAGATTCTCTTTGTATTCTTTCCATGACTCAGAAAGTCTCCTATTGATGGAGAGCGTTGTTTCCCATTCTCTCTTTGTCGCACCCATTGCATTAGCCTGCTGTCTGAGAGCAAGTTCTGCACGGGTGGTCATCTTTGCAAGTTCAAGCTGAGAACCTGTAAGCTTGTCCATTCCTTTTTTGGCAAGCTCTGCGTTGACAGCAGACTCCTTGACGATAGACCCGAATGTACGGAAGTTTCTCAGGTTTCCAGCAGCACCACTCATGAAGTTCTGTGCGAACTCCTCAAGGCTCATGTTGATATCCTTGAAAGCTATGATGTCCTGGAACTGTTTCGCCCATTCAGATGAAGTTGTAAGGCTGGCAGATGTCCCCATGCCTTGTGCCTGAAGAAGGTCACCAACGGTTGAAAGGGCAGAGGCAGCTGTTGATGTTGCGACACCGAGTTCTGCGGCAATTGCAGAAGCGGCATTCTTTGCTGATGTTGTCAGTCCATCAAAAACCGTAGAGAGCTTATTGAAAACCTGCTCAGCTTCAGCAGCAACCTTGACGGAATCTGAAAGTGTATTCTTAAATCCTCTGACTGCAGCCGTGATGGGTCCCATCAAGAGCTGGAACTTGAGGATGTTCTTTGCAACTGATGTCAGTTTCGCAAGACTTCCACCGGATGTCTTTTCAACATCCTTCATTTCTTGCTGAAGCATTCCGAGCTGTTTCTCAAATTCAAGAGAAGCTTTGTTACCTTTTCCAAATTCGCCGTTAAGGTAGAAAATCTCTTCTCTCAGAAGTTTGGACTGAGCCTTGAGACCTGCAATACCTTCTTTTGTGGCGGCTTCAAGGTTCATCCTTTTTCTGAGAGAAATGAGATATTTGTCAAGCGTTTCCTGATTTGCTTCTTGTATGGAATTAGCTTCTGCAAGATCCTTGCGGTAGGCTTTGACATTTGTGGAAACGGACTTGAACTGTTCTATGGTTTGGTTCGCATCGGTTATTATTTTGATATTCAGTTCTGCCATTGCTTACCTCTTGCGTTTCTCGTCCTCAAGTTCTCTCTTCCAAGCATCCCAAAGGTTACTCTCGGATTCGAGAATATGAATGACTCTCACTATGATCCCTCTTTCATTACCCCATCCCTGTCCAAGCGGGGGACTCTGCTTGAACAGTTTCCATGTGTTCCATAGCTCTATGGCTCTGAATAAGAACGCTGTACGGAACTGGGGAATCTCCCTTTTGAACATAAGGGAGATTCTGTTTACCTTTCCGTCCTCCGTCCGCTCTTCATAACAACGGATAAGTTCCTGGGGAAGAGCAGAAGCGGACATATCAGCGGGTTTCAACTCATCGTAAAGATGTTCACCTCTTAGGAGTTGGAACCCGACTCTGAGTTTTTTTCCTCATCCTCCGTAAGTACATCGGCATTGAGGATATGATTTCCTGTGAAAATGAGTATGGCATCAAGTTCCGATGTTGACGGATACTTCAGAAGCTCCTCTGCTGTGGTTACAGGTTTGCCGTTGATGACAAGATTTCTGATCCCCTTGACTTTCTTCAGGAACATCTTTCTATAGATGTCCATCGAGACTTCGTTGTCTTCCGGAGAAACAGAAAGGAATGCAGTTCTCTCTCCCACCTTGAGGAACTCACAATCGATGACAATGCGTTCCTCTTCAGGAAGTTCCTTGTTGAATGCAGCGTCAAGCACATATTCATGTCTGAGTCCGAGGTCAAGTTTTGTTACGTCAATATTCTTAATGTTAATGTTCATAATTGCTCCTTTGGCGATGGTATTGTTTTCACGAGAAATCCGGCGACAGGTAAAAGGGTGGGGGATTGATGTTGTCGCACCCCCTATGTTCATCCCATCGCCAGATGAGAGGATCATGTCCAGCTGTCGATCTCTGCGCCGAGTTCAGCGAAGTAGTCGAGCTGATAGTAGCCTCTGCGACGACCCTGCTCATCAGTGTCAGAACCGCTGAAGTTGACAGGGAAGGTCTGACCTGAACCGTATGCTGAGCTGTGACCCTGGCTTGACAGGAATGCCGGAACGATGTCGATTCCGATGACCTCTCCGTCATTCAGCTCACGGGCATCCCACACGAACATGAGAACATCTTTCTCTGTTCTGTCGAGTTCTGCTGCTGTCGGAACTCCTGTTGCGGTGTTCATAGTCACCATCTTGTTGAATCTCTGACGGATTCTGTTGGCGGCTGTGTCTCCGGTCTGGAGGAGGTCATAGGCGGTGATAGAACCACTTATGGCTACAACACCGTTGGAAACGATGTTCTGCGCATCATCCTTATCACAGGTGATCTCAGTTGTTGTCTTCTCAAATGAGAGATCCTTGTCGGTTGCTCCGCCGAGGAACATCGGAGTGACAGCTACAAGCTCATCGTTTGTTCCCAATGTGGGGACAGCTGCAACGTGAGGTGTGCCAGTACCAATATCCAGACAGATGAAGTAATCACCAACCTGGAGGTTTCCGAAGATAGAGGAAGAGCTGTCCTTGCCTGTGATGCAAAAAAGCTTTCCAATATCAGTTGTAGCGAGGGAAGTGACCTTGGTTGTACCATGCTTGAGCAGGTAAACTTTAGACTGACGACCATCGCGAACATTGTTAAGATATGCCATTTTCGTACTCCTTAAATGTCATAATCCGTGCTATACACGGTCACGCTGATGGCTACGGCGAATCCATTCACCGGAGCATCCAAATCTGTTCTGACTGTTACTGCGGTAGTAACATTGGAAGATACTCCATAACGTCTTCTACGGAGATATTCGACGACTGCGCTCAGATATTTCTCAGGGACATTGCTGTTCTCTCTCGCATCGTCAAGAATGCAATCGAGAGCGACACTCACCGTTGCAGAATCGGCATCAGCCGTATAGACCTGTCCGTCTGGGGAGGCAAGATAGATACCCATAAAGTATCTATCCGTATCCACCCTGGGAGCGTCATCGTGGAAAGACAGCTCGTGAAACCAATCCTCATTCTCAAGCTCTGTACTTTCGATATAGGAATTGAGATTCGCAACCAAGTCTCCCTGTACCTGTGTTATGATCTGACGCAACGTCATCTCTTATATCTCCTTAAGCAATGAAGCAAACTTCGCTTCTGTTTTGGCGATTGCACTCTGCTGTGTATCTGCGAGAGCCTTGAAAACCGTTGACCAGTTATATCTGGACGGTCTCTGTTCTCCCGTTCTCCATACCGTCAATCCTCCTTCCTGTCCTACGACAGGAGACTGACTTGTATACGGCTTTGTCTGATTCGCCCACAGATTCGCAAGTTGGCTGGTATACGGAGCTGTAACCCGATTCTTTCTGACCCGTTCCCACGAGAAGGAGGCCATTCGGAATCCCGTGCCTCCTTTTCCTGCACTTCTTGAAGTAGAAACCCAACCTACGTTGGAATCCCACTTGGAACGGATTTTGAACTTCCTTCTTCTGTCGCCACGTTTTCCCTTGTACTGGGGTTTACCCATTTCAAGTTTGTTGGCTTCTCTCTGCTCTTTGATTCTTCCTTCCGAGGCGATGTTGGCATCAATATTGAATGCCATCCTTATCACCAGTTTAGGAAGAACGACTCCAAGCTTATTCAGAAGTGCGTCAAATCCCTCGGTTTTCAACTCAGCCACTTGCTCCCCCTTTAAGTGAAAGATTGAGCATACCTGACTGATTGCCCGTTATGTCATCTATCACCCATACCGATCCGCCTATAGTTATGGTCTTTCGGATGATGTCCTCAGTACCAACACCTGTCGGAAGGCTTGAGAGGGAAACCTTGAAGCTCTGACGCTTCACGATCTTCGCAAGTGAATACCCTTTGTCGTATTCCTTCTGCCCGTAGCTTCCAGAACAGAGGATGCCCTTGATGGTGTATTCAGTTTCATTGACAGTGACCTTGCCCTCCGTAGAGAAGGGCGAGGTCTCAGTTATTCTTCTGAACGCATCGTCATAGAACATCAACTGTCTCCTACCGTCAGCTCAGTGAGCTGGGGATTGAAGTGAACACGCAGTAACCGTCAAGGTTTGTGATGACCGGAATCGGTGCGCTCTGAACCTCGATGGCATAGTGTGCCATGTCTCCCTGACCCTCGATGAAGGGGCGGTATCTCTCCTCTTCAACGACATAGTGCGGGCCTCTTCCTTCCTCGAAGGCCTGTACACGACCATAGGCGAAGGAACCGATTCCACCCTTGTCAGCGTTGCAGAGGATTGCCTTCTGATCGGGGATGTAGTCGTTTGTTCCATCGTTGCCGTAGTAGGCGAGGATGGCAAGCGGACCTGCGGGAGTGTTGACACTTCCTACGACCTGTGCGCCCTTCTCTGAAACAGGCTGGAACTTGATGACTGCAAGGTCGTAACCCATCTTGTCCAGAAGTCCTGCTGTGTTCAGTGCCTTGACAAGAAGAAGAGCATATGTCGGATTCAGCACCAGAGCGTTGGGTCTGAAGCTCTTGTTCTTCTTTCTTGTGTTGTTGTATCCGGTCTCGATGGTTCCGAGGAAGTCGGAGTACATGTTGGAACCGGACTGAGAAAGAAGGGCGGATGTCATCGGAAGAGGCTGTGTGCCGCTCTTGTTGACAATCTGTGCATTGAAGATGGCATCGGCTGCCATGTCCTCTTTTGCCATGAGGAATGAATCATGGATAGCATCCCTCTTGTCAGCGAATCTGCGGAGAACTCTGTCCACTGTGGACTCGTTGCCCTCAAGCGGCTCACCGAAGACTCTTGCATCGGCATCCTCGATGGAAACCTCGTCAGCGACATGGAAGTAGTTCGGAACGATGTAGGAATCGTTGAACTTGCTCTGATAGTTCATGCGCTTCGGGTCCTGACCTCTGAGAGCTTCCTCTGCGATGTGCGGGACGTACTTGCGGTACTCAAGGACGACACCGTCAACTTTTTCATTACCAGAAATTGCCGGCCCACCCAGGAGGATGTCCTGAAGGAAGGTATCGACAGGCTGTCTGGTTGTGGACCTCATGCCAATGCGGGGAAGTCCTTTTGCGACTAAATCAAGTGAAAAGTTCATGTCCTTCCTCCTTAGCTGTAGATTGCCTGGACATCATGCTCTGCGAAGATGATGTGTCCATGAGCGTTGCGGAGCATCTTCGGTGTGACTTCTGTCTCATCAAAGAAATCCTCGCAGGCTGCATAGATGGCTTCGAGGTTGAACTCGCCTGCATAGGCGATCTTCACGTCTGTCTGTGTGGCGGATACTGTCCACGGCTCAAGAAGGATTCCGAGGGCGGCTCCGACTGTTGTGACGGATGTTCCGACTGTTCCCTTGGTGTCCACGATAGCTGCGGCGATACCTGTCTTTGTGAATGCGTCATACTCCTGACCGCTTACTGTTGAAAGCAGAACAGGGTAGCCAGCCGGAAGAACCGTGCTGTTTGAAGGTGCGTTTGCTGCACCCTTTCCAATCTTTGCAACAACTGTCTTCCAAGTGGAGGGAAGACCCAGTGCAAGAGCGGGTTTGATGACTTCTGCCATTTACTCCCTCCTTACTTGTTGGCACGGGCGATCATCGCCTCATATGCCGCCATGTCGTCAGGCATCGGATTCTGCATACCCTTCAGGGCCTGCTCTCCTTCTGCCTGTTTGCGAATCGTATCGAGATTGGCCTTTTCGGCTGCGAGAGCGTCTGCCCTCTCCTTCTCGGCACGATAGAGGTCTGCGTAGATTGAGTCGGCACTCTTGCCTTCCTCGACAGCCTTGTCAACGATTTCTGCGTTGTCGGCTGTGCGGAGTGCGTAGAGTCCTGTCACACGGGACCTCTCAGCTTCCCTTGCTGACCCTTCCGCTTCTGCGAGAAGCGAAGGGTTGTCTTCGACAAGGGCCTTGAACAAATCTGCCTTCTGCTCGGCGGTCATTGTTGCAATGTCCATATCGTCTCCTTCGTCCTCTTCTTTGTCGGAAGAGGCCAGTGAATTTATCAACTCGTCATACGGGATGACGTTGTCGATCATGTTTCTCTCAAGGGCATCGAGGGCAAGGAACACGCTTCCGTGTCCGAACAGGTCGATGCAGTCCTCACGGTTCATGTTTCTGCCTTCGGAAAGAACGGTGTAGAAGCATCCCTCGTAGAAGTCGATCTTCTCCTGGATGTCCTTCGCTCCCTCCTCGCTGAACGGTGATGCGTTCTTCTTCTCCGCATTCCTGCTTCTGAAGATGCGGGAGAGGATGCCTTCCTTCTTCAGGAACTCCGTGTCGTCATATGCCTGTGCGTAGACACCGACACTTCCGATTTCGGAAGTCTGTGTGGCACTGATGTCCGTGCATGAAGCTGCGATTGCGTAAGCAGCTGAACAGCACATTCCCGTGACATGGGCATGAATCGGCTTGGCTTCCTTGGCCTTGGACAGATACTCGCAGCACTCGAAGAGTCCGTTGACATCTCCGCCGGGGGAGTTGACCTCAAGGACGATGCACCTGACATCATCGTTGTCGAGAAGCGTCTCGATCTGCGCTCTGAGCCTTGTGTATGTCCCCGCTCCCCAATATGAGGCACGGGTCGCTCCGAGAACGGACACCACTGCGATGCCTGACTCTGCATTCACGCAGACTCCCCAATCCTCGGCGATGCACTTCTGAAGCTCATCCACACTTGCGAAGTAGTTCTCACGGAGTGCGAGAACTCTGTTTGCGTTCTTATTCATCGTTTCCCTCCTTGTCGGAGTCTTGTATGTTGATGTCCTTGACTACGGTGGGAGCCGGGTTCATCTCCTGCTCCTTGCGGATGCGCTCGACAGTCTCCTCATAGTCAGTCTGGAACAGCTCTCTGCAAGCCTGTTCCTTTGTCTCAAGTCCTGCGTTGATTGCGAGGATATGGGCCTCGACCTCCTTCTTCGGGTCGATGTTGATTGGAGCCGGACCTACCCATGTGACCGCAAGGACGGCCTGTCTGTATCTCCAATCGCCCTCAAGGTATCCCGGAGCCTCGATCAAGCCTCTGCGGATTCCCCAGTCGATGACCTGTTCCCATTCGGGTGTGCAGAATCCTGCGGCGAGGTCGTCTCGGTAGTTCTTGAACTTCTTCTCCTGGCCTGCGATGGTGGCTCTGGAGGCCGAATAGTTGTCGTTGTATCTCTGAAGACCCATCTCGTAGGCGAGTCCGACACCTGCGGTTATCTGAGGAAGCTCCGTGTCCATATACTGTTTGTAGTCAGCGGCGGGGACCTTGCTCTCAGCCATGTCGAACTTCTCGCCGGGGTTGAGCTGTATGATGTTGCCCGACCCCATCTTCACATCATCGACATTGTGGGGCATCTCGGCCTCACCCGGTTGCGGCGGTGTCTGAAGGTTGCGGATGGTGTCTATCGTGGAGACCGCAGGAGCGGGGGCATCCTTCTCGGATGTGATGATTCCCGTGAAGAGAGCCTGCGTTGCCGCCTTCATGCGGTAGGCGATCTTGAACTCCTCAAGGTCGAAGATGTCCGACAGAATCGGAGTCAGGACAGGAATGCCGCGGACCTGATTGGCCTCACGGATGCCGAAGCGGACAAGATTGTACTCCTCGAATCCGCTTCTCGGATTGTATTTGTAGACAGGCTTCGAGGTGAGGCTGTCCACGAGGTCAGCCATAGTCTGTGCGATCCAATATCTATATTCACGTCCAGCCTCATCGAACTCGACTCCGCCCGCCAGCTTCTTCGTGTCGATTGAGTTGTCCATCGGGTTTCTGACCCACTTTCCCGACAGAATCTGGAAATACGGCTCGTAATCGTGATGACCGTTTCTGTAGCTTCTTCTGAGGAGGAAGTCTCCGTCAACGAGGCCGTTGTAGAAGGCCACCTTCTGCGCCTGATAGAAGTTCAGCTTGCCGTAGTGGTCGATTCTGCGTGAGCCTGCGTACATACGGAAGAAGCTCTCCGCTTCGGAGACGAACTTCGAGCGTGTGTCCTCGTCCCAGCCGAGGACGCTGTTCTCAGGAGATGACTGAGCCTCAAGACCCTGGCCGACAACGAACTCCACGAGGGTGTTGAGTATCATGGCACCTGTGGATGTCTCCGCCGCCGCAAGGGTGCTTCTGTCGGTGAGGTTGCGCTTGAATGCGGATACAAGCTGGTTGATGTCCAATGGGAAATAGGGTGTGATTCCCGATCTGTTTTTGGGGTTGTATTCGTTGCTCATAGCACCCCCGCCTTGATACGGACACCGGACGGATTGCCGTAGCCTTCTGTAAGTCCTTCGAGCTGGTCTATCTTCCACTGTGTCGTCTCAATCATCTTGTTGATTTCGGCGAGTGACACGTTCTGAAGACTTCTTCTGTCATCTCCGTTGCGGAGGTCCCAGCTCTGCCCTGTGGCGAGTATCTCGGCACGTTTGGCTTCCCATGAGGCTAATTCTTCCTTGAGCTTGGCAATCTTAGGCCCGTAGTTTCTCATGCCTCCCATTATAACAGACTAACCTTCCGAAAAAGGCCGTCTATGGACGAAAACGGATTGTCACGGACTGTGTTCGGTGATATCTTATGCCCGCCATGAAGAAACGACAGCCACTTTTGATTTTCAAGACACGGAACGGAAACCCCGTCTGCATGAAGCGGTTCACCACCACGACCAAGGCACGGCAATGGCTGCGGGAGGAAGGGTGCAGATTCACCAACCAGGACCTTGTCGATATCGGCACGGACAGTGTCGAGCTTGTGACCGAGGAATATGAGTATGAAATAGAGGTTGACATCGAGCCTGTGAGACGGAGGACGAATGCCTAGACTTACATTGGCGGAACAGCGTGGCTGTGTGAAGTACGCAGGCCGTGAGTACGTCAACGTGACCGTCTTCGCACAGAGGGTCGGTGTCAGCCAGCAGGCCATATCCGACTGGGTCAAGGCGGGCAAGCTGACACGCACGGGCCTTCCCGACTACAAGGGTCTGTGGCTCGATTGGGAAGTCTCACGGAACAAGTTCAACAGACTTCAGAAGAATCCCAAGAAGGGAGGATCGAGGCGGAAGAAAGATGCCAAGCTCATCAACACTTCCCCCGATGAGGTCAGACCTGTCGGTATGCCCGCAGTCCCGTCATCGGGCGATGTCGGCATTCCGTCAATCCCCAAGGATGCCGAGGGGATACTGTCATTCTTCGATCCCGAAGACCCCAACAACGCAGACTGTTGGGAAGTGGACGACTACGGCGAGTACATGATGCTCCCGTCTCCGCATTCGGACAAACACGCTGTCGATTGGAAGAAGGCCATCGACAAGTGCATGGCGAACATAAGGTATCAACAGTATCAGAAGGAGCGCAGGGAGCTTATTCCGAGGAACGAGGTGGAGCAGAGCCTCTCGCTCGTCTTCCCGCCCGTGACAGCCGTCATCATGCAGATGCCCGACAAGTACGCATCACGCATCAACGGCAGGGTCGAGGAGATGATAGGCAGACCCATGACCAACGAGGAGAAGACCATCATCAAGGCCCTTCTTTCCGATGAGGCCGAGCAGATATGCCACAACATGCAGGATGCCGTGGAGAAGGCTCTGGAGAAGGACGTATGACCGAATCAAGACGCTTCATAACGGACACCATACTCACATATCTCGAACCCGCCAAACGGCAGACCATCCCTGAGTGGATGAGCGAGAACTTCCGCTTCCCTTCGGACAACAGTGAGCCGGGACTCTATAATCCCAAACGTGCGCCGTATCAGATAGACGTGCTGACGGCGATGAGTCCGCAGAGTCCGGCGAGGCAGATAAACCTCTGTTTCGGAGCGCAGATGGGAAAGACCATATGCGAGTGCGGAGCCATGAGCTACTACTCCGACAGCTATCCGAGGGCGCAGGGTTTCGCCTTCTCCAACGAGGGAGAGCTGAAGAGCTTCGTCAAGACCAAGTTCGACCCCATAATGAGGGCGAACCCCATGATAAAGGCCAAATTCGGTCAAGGCTCAAGGTCCACGGGAGATACGGTCACCGAGAAGCTGTATCCGGGCGGATTCCTGAAGTTCCTTGCGGCGAACACGGAAGCCTCGATGAGAAGCTACTCCGTAGCCGTGATGACCGCAGACGAGATAGACACATACCCTGCGAATGTCGGAGGCAACGGAGACCCGATAACGCAGCTGACCAAGAGAACCAACACCTTCGCAGACACGAGAAAGCTCATCTTCAGTTCGACACCCGCCAACGAATACTCGCTGATTCTGAGGCTGATGGAGAACTCTACCTACAGAAAATACTTCGTTCCGTGTCCTCATTGCGGACAGAAGTTCACATTTGAGCTTGAACACTTCCATTATGAGACATCGGAAGGCAACATGGAGGTCACTGACGCATGGATGGAATGCCCCCACTGCGGATACCTCATACATAACCGTGACAAGACATGGATGCTCGATCCTGAGAACGGGGCCGAGTGGCTTCCGACCAACGCAGACGCTCCGAAGGACAACGAGGGATTCTTCCTTCCGTCATTCTATGCTCCCGAAGGATGGCTGAACTGGCTTCAGATAGCGCAGGAATGGCACACGGCGAGGACTCAGAAGGACGAGGCCAAACGGCTCAACCTTCTTGTCGCATTCTATAATACCGTGTTGTGCCGTCAGTACCATGAGCTGATGGACACACCCGATGTGAGGGTCATCATGCAGAGGGGAGCAGACTCGCTGCATAAGCGTGGAGTCGCACCCGAATGGGTCAACGTCATCACCACGGGAGGAGACGTTCAGGCAAACCGTATCGAGGTGACCGTCATGGGGTGGGGAAAGAGGATGCGCCACATGCCCATCGACCATCTGATTCTGCACCTTCCGCCGGGAGAGGAGATCAAGGACCTTGACGGCACGGTATGGAGGGAATACTACGAGAAGGTCATCTGCGGAATGTGGGAGCGTGAGGACGGC
>Ga0310690_10005546_pt1 | contig 17042 bp, 18 predicted proteins | sample AusTroGonzalo_MG_2_FD_207661 | JGI IMG/M metagenome (GOLD analysis project Ga0310690, IMG submission 207661) | Bovine rumen microbial communities from tropical cattle in Woodstock, Queensland, Australia - Gonzalo_04 (v2) (version 2) | ecosystem: Host-associated > Mammals > Digestive system >...
GACATGGTTGGTATCATTTTAGTGTTGATAATACGATGGGGCTTGTTCGTAATTTAATTGAAGCATATTTGGTGGCACATAACAAGCCAGTAGAAGGAGTTATTCAAATATTCAACTTGTTTAATATTAGGGACGTTGATCTTAATAAGGGTTTAGAAAAGATAAAGGCTTCTCAAGGTGAGCCCATTTTAATGACCACAGATGATGACATAAACAATTTGGTTCCGCCTATTTATCTTGGATGGGGTAATCTTAAAAACAATAAACTCTTCAAAGGTTATGCTGAAAAGTTCTTTGAAAAGGTAAAACAGGATACTTCATATTTAGATAAAGATTATAATAAGAATCCATTTTATCATCCACAATACTTGCTGGTATATGGTAACAAGAGAGAAAAATGTAAAGAGGTATATTCAAAATTCATAAAATAACCAATCATTCTCATCAATATCTTTCAACCTCTGCCCCAAAACGGCAGGGGTTTCTTTTATCTTTGCACCATAAACGAAAAAGAAATATGAACTCGAATAGAAATCTGAGTAGAAAAGATTGTCTTATAATGGTGTTGACAATCGTTATTATTACCCTCGTCGCTATCATTTTATGTGGCTTATTAGTGAGGGCGCTTGGTGGACGTGTGCTATTTCAACTGTGTGTTGCAGTCTTGTTAAGCGTTTCTGCTACTAGTATAATGACGACTCTGTTATTATACTCCCAGCATAGACAACATGAGAAATGGGTAAGAGCACAAAGAATATTTCTAGAAGAACAGATCAGGACTCAACAACTTTTTAAAGTCGAACAAAAACTGAAAGAAAAAGAAAGGCTCTTGGAATTTCTAAAAAAGTTATGTGATGCAGTTAAGGACCAGAATATCTTACCTGAATACATCTACAAGGAAATTACTAATGAATAATGATAAAAGAACGGAGTTATGACATTCAAAGAATTATTGAACAGCGTTACATTCGAGGAGGTGGCTCCTTGTCTTTTGCAGATGCATCCAGATGCAGAAGGTAGTTTGAAATGGTATAAGATTCATTTTGATATGTTGCGCTTGATGACTCCAAAGCATCATGACGATGCAAATTCTGATGTGTGCCATATCTCCATGAGCAAATGGAACGAAGACAGTGAGCCACTTCTCGATGCTCACCCTATGGAGGGTGATTATTGGGAGCATTCACTGACAAAAGAAATCGTCATTGCCCCTGAGGTCAAGGCTACCAATGCTGAGATTGCGGCTTGTTGCATCTGGCATACCTCATTCTATGGTTTTGTGAGAGAACAACAGGAGGAAGAATTCAGATTTTTCAAACTCGACAAATACCACAAAGATAGGTGGGATGACTTTGTATATAACAAGGCACGTGCAGAGAAGAATTTCTCCGTCATCCGCAGAAATGGTGGCTACATACCTTCTGTTAGAGAATTAGCGCCATCAAAGAAACAAGAATTGTTCAGCAAGGCCAAAGACTATTTCTGGTGTATTAGCGCTTCGATGAACAAGATTAAAAGGAAGAAGATGTTTCGCAGAGAGTTTATGGCACATTATTATGAGCGTATGGCAGCCATCAGCAGGTTTATCGTTCAGGCAATACCGGCTTTGAGTGACGAAAGAAACAATATGAGTATTGAACAATTGTGTGGTCTTTTCCAGTCTGACCTGTTCAGCCCAGAAACAATCACATCGTATGCGGATGAGAATTCAGATGGCGCCAAGTATTTCTGCGAATTGCTGGAGATGGAAGATATCAATACCAGATTAGACAGAATGGTAGTGGTCCTGACAACTGGCGAATGGCACAAAGAACTGACTGAAGACGAACAACACTTGTGCAAGCTCCTTGTTGGTAATTGCAAATCAAGCAATATCCTCTTGGCTACAGATCCTTCACTCGGCAAACAAGTGCGCATCAACTATGCGATTTTCAAATCAAAATATCCATTAATAAAATAAGTAATATGGGAAAAAGGAAAAAGAAAGATGACTCTACAGAGAATTGGAGTTACAAAAACGACTTCCCAATTGAGGAAGTTTGGGGAACGTACCACTATATTGCGAGGGATATAGTGCCTCGTTTGAAGGCATTTAAGGCTCTCGATAAGCATGGTCATGCACCAGGATTTAAAGATATAGCTGATTGGAATAAGGCTATTCAGAAGATGATCGATGCTTTTGACTTAGTAGGGCCAAATAAAGTGGTGTATAGTGATGATTATCCAATCATCTATGAGGGATTGGATTTGTTTCGTAAGTATTTTCTAAATTTATGGGATTAAAATATGAACATAAGAGACTTTGAAATCAATGCTCTTTGTGACTATAGCATTAAGATGATTGAAAAGGAAATCATCCATGCTTATAAAAACACATATCATTATGACTTGGGTGACGATGCACTCTTGAAACTGCGTAGAGATATAATCAACAAAGAGTTACTTGCTCATCAGGCTGAGATCTTACCTGATATTATCGCATTCAATGATGCATTGCGCGAGGCTCTTCGTGAAATGTACGATCGGGCCCATCGTATCTGGGATAAGATGATAGACGCCATAGATGAAGGTGATGGCGATGAGATGGAACTCACTGCTAAGTGTTATTTCGATGCTGATTATCCGGCTTTGCATCCTATACAGGGTGATAACAGGCAGGAGTTATGGTATGCTCTATGTGATGAGGACTTAAACCCATTATATGCTGACGGTATTTCTATACTGACTCTGACGTTTCCAAGAGATGAGGGTTGTACCTTTGATTCATTCATTGGAATGGATTGCCCGCCTCCTAATTGGAATGAGGGTCTTGATCCTGTGCTGACAAAGGATTTGCATCTTATCAGCCAGTTTCATAATATCTTTCAGCACTTACAATTTGCCATTACCGATTTCATCTATGTGAGAAAATTCAGAACAGAAATAAATGTCGAGATAAGAAAATAAAAAAGCTTTGGGGGCTTAACATTTTTGGCCTTTTGCATACTATATAAGAAAAAAAGTAGTATCTTTGCGGCATGATTGCCGCGATGCTGCTTACGCTCGGCCATTGATGCAAGTATCATGGCCCTCGCTAAATCGCAGCATTGTCAAACGAAACGAATAAGGATGAAAGAAGATCAGAAGATTGTAATCTATCAGACGGAAGATGGGAAGACTCAGATTGATGTCAGGCTGGAGAATGAGACCGTGTGGTTGACGCAGGGTCAGATGGCAGAGCTGTTCCAAAAGGATCAGTCGGTTATAGCCCGTCATATTAACAATGCTTTGAAAGAAGGTGAACTTGAAGAAAAAAGTAATATGCAAATTTTGCATAATACTCAATATAAGTATCGTCCTACAAGGATTTACGACCTTGATACCATAATATGTGTTGGCTACCGCGTTCATAGCAGACGTGGCACAGCCTTCCGCATCTGGGCTCGAAAGATTATCAAGGACTATCTCGTTAAAGGCTATGCCATCAACGAGCGCATCCGCAAGGATCAGATAGGCGAACTGCGCCAGTTGGTGCAGGTGGCCAGTCGCGCCATCAGCAATCAGGAGATACCTCAGACAGTTGAGAGCCAAGACTTACTGAATGTGGTTGTTGACTATACCTATGCGTTGGATACGCTCGACAATTATGACTACGAACGTCTGACCATCGACAGGACCACGAGACAGGAGAAATTCCATGCGACCTACGACAATGCGATGGAGGAGATCGGCAGGCTGCGTGATAAGTTTGGCGGATCCACGCTCTTCGGGAATGAGAAGGACGATTCGTTTAAGAGCAGTATTGGTCAGATCTATCAGACGTTTGGTGGCGAGGAGCTTTATCCCAGCGTGGAGGAGAAGGCTGCTATGTTGTTGTATCTGGTGACGAAAAATCATTCGTTCAGCGATGGCAATAAACGTATTGCTGCCACTCTGTTCCTGTGGTTCCTCAATAACAATGGTATCCTCTATCGTGAGGATGGGTCGAAACGGTTGGCTGATAATACGCTCGTAGCCCTCACCCTGATGATTGCTGAGAGCAAGACGGAGGAGAAGGATGTGATGGTAAAAGTTGTAGTAAATCTGATTAACCAAAGAAACGATTAGAAAGAAATAATAAGAAAATGTCACCATCTTCTCCTGAAACATTATTTCCCTCAAAAAGATCAACAACCTGTCCCCTTGATCTCGCGCATCCAGTATGCCACGCAGCAGCACTTCTTCGGAGTCCTGGCTGAGAAATACTTTGACGACATGAACAACGATGTGCAGATTACGGGCAAGCGTCATCAACAGAAGTCCGTGGATGGCTACAACCGACTGCCGGAGGTGTTCACGAAAGAAGATGTTGACAGATGTTTCGGCTATAAGAATGGAGATTCTGGCTATATGAAAATCAAACGTCTTCAGGATTCTGGCATGGTGGCGCTATTTGAGGAGAAAATGCAGAATGGCCGTATGCACAGGAGTTATCGGAAAGTGAATAAGATGGCGATATAGCCAACCTATCACCTAACAACCTAACAAAATGCAAAATCAATATGGAAAAAGTAAGTATCTTCTATAACGTTAGAAACTCTCCAGCCAGCCCTTCAGCTCGAAAATCATCTGGTAGTGGTAGGCAAAGCTCTCGCGGTAGCCCCAGCCGTGGCCTCCGGAGGGGTAGATATGTATCGAGGCGGGCACGTCGTGCTTGTACAGATGCTCATAGTAGCTGAATCCGTTGGCGGCAGGCACAGCCTTGTCGTCATCGGAGAGGGCGATGAAGGCCCGTGGCGTCGTACGGTTCACACGCAGGTCGTTGCTGAAGTCGGCTTCTAAGCGCCTCATCTCTTTCTTCGAGTGGTTTGTCCCCAGCAGGTTGTCGTGTGAACCCTTGTGGGTGAATGCCGGGTCCATCGTGATGACGGGGTAGAAGAGTATCTGGAAGTCAGGGGCTGCCTCGCCCGTGGAGTGGGTGGCAACGGTGGAGGCCAGGTGGCCGCCGGCTGAGAAGCCCATGATGCCCACCTGCGTGCGGTCGATATGCCACTCTACGGCATTCCTGCGTACCGTCTTGATGGCCTGTTCGGCGTCGGAGACGGGAATCAGGTGATTGCCGTGCGGCATACGGTATTTCACCACGATGAGGGCGATGCCCTGGTTGTTGAAGAACGTGGCCCACTGGTGACCTTCGTGGTCCATCGCCAGGTGTGAGTAGCCTCCGCCGGGACAGCACACCACCGCCCGCCCCGTAGCCTTCTTAGCATCGGGCAGATAGACGGTCATCTCCGCCTTGTCTTCCTTGTCTGTGCTGGCATACGTCGGGCCGTTGGGCCACAAATCCATCTTCATCCCCTTCTCTTGTGCCTGTAATGCTGTTGAAGCCATCAGTAGCATCATGATTAATTTGAGCGTTCTCATTTTTCCTCTATATTGTGATTTCGGGGGGCAAAGGTACGAAAAAAAATGGATATACGAAAATTCCTTGCACAAAAAACCTCACACAGACTATTCCGTGTGAGGCTATGTGATGATTCCGTGGACGACTTAGAAGTTGAAGTACACGCCGAATGCGCAGTTGTTGGAGAAGTCGATACCGAAGTTGCTGCCACTCTTGCCGTCACCCTTCGGGCTGAAGTTCTCAAAGCCAGCGAATCCGAGGTGAGCCACGAAGCTGATTTCGTCGGTGAGGTTGATGGCCACGCCGGGCATGACACCTACCTTGATGATGGTTCCTCCATCCTTAATGCTGCCGAAGGAAAGGCCGCCGTCGAAGAAGAATTTCACCATATCCCACTCTGCAGCAGTGTATCTGGCATAAGGAGCGATTGTGAAGACTTCCACTTTTGAGTAAGCATACTGGTTTGAGAAATCGCCTACGCCGATGTTCTGACCGTCGTAGGGGAAGCCTTTCTGGTAGCCTAACGTGGCACCGACGGACCACTGATCATTCAGGTTGTAACCGAACTCGGGAAGAATCCTGAAGGTAAACTCAGAATCGCTGCCGCCTGTGGGTTTCACACTACCGAAACCAACGGATCCTCCTACATAGAACTGTGCGCTTGCATTAAGACTGGCAAACATCACGACTGCTAACAATAAAATCTTTTTCATAAGCTTTAATTTTAAAGGGTTATTATTAAGATAATTTTATAAGGTGACGCAAAGTTAGGAATTATTTTTCAATTATACAAGTTTTTGACACATTTTTTTATGAAATTACTCCGCCTCGACAAAAAATGAATGAATTCTTTTGTTTTGTGCTCGACTTTTCGTAATTTTGCCATCAGAAACTAAAAACAGGACAGGATATGAACAAACGAACGATTCTCTTCACGGTGCTGGCGGCAGTTGTCTGCTGTACACAGGCCAAAGTCAGGTTGTCCCATCTTATCGGTGACGACATGGTATTGCAACAACAGACGGAGGCCCGCCTTTGGGGTTGGGCTACACCCGGCAAGACGGTAACGGTGACTACCTCGTGGAGCAGTGAGGTGGTGACGGCCAAGGCCGACAAGGATGGCAAATGGCTGGTGAAGGTAAAGACCCCCCAAGCCTCATACGAGCCGCAGAGCATCACCTTCGACGATGGTGAGAAGCTGACAGTGAACAATGTGGTCTGTGGTGAGGTGTGGGTTTGTGCCGGACAGTCGAACATGGAGATGCCTGTGAAAGGATTCGGCATGTGTCCCGTGAAGGACTATAATCACCATGTGCTTGATGCAGCCCTCTCGAAGGGGGTGCGCAGCGTGAAGATTCCCAGTATCATGAGGGCCACACCGCAGGACGATGCCCAGTGCGAGTGGCGCCAGTGTTCGCCCAAGACCGTCGGCGAGTTCTCGGCCACAGGCTATTTCTTCGCCCGTCTGCTGAGCCGTACGCTCGACATCCCCGTGGGCATCATTGAAGCTAATAAAGGTGGTTCGCGCGTGGAGAGCTGGCTGACAAAGGAGAACCTGGAGAAATATACTGACGACCCGACAGACTCGGTGGAGATCTGCAAGCGGTGGTCGCAATATGACTATCACCGCTCTCTGCTCTGGGGCAACGGCACGTTCAACCCTATCCTGAACTATACGGTGAAAGGTATCCTCTACTATCAGGGTTGCTCGAACGTTGGCGATCCCGGCGACCAGTACTCTGAGCGTATGAAGCTGCTTGTGGAACAGTGGCGGACACAGTTCGGGCTGGGCGAGATTCCCTTCTATTTCGTGCAGATAGCTCCCTACCGGTATGACGATGACGACAATGCCATCAGCGGAGCCTTGTTGCGTGAGCAGCAGTGGAAGGCCGCCCAGATTATCCCCAACAGTTCACTGGTGTGCATTAACGATCTTGTCTATCCATACGAGACCACACAGATCCATCCCACCCAGAAGCAGCAGGTGGGTGAGCGCCTGGCTTTCACGGCCCTGAACCGTGACTACGGCTATGAGACAATCCAGTATAAAAGCTCTTCTTATAAGGACATGACGGTGAAGAACGATACGGTGTTCATCCACCTGCAGGACAACTACTGGTGTGACGCTCCCTTCGAGCAGATGGAGGGTTTTGAAGTGGCTGGCGAAGACCGCGTGTTCTATCCGGCCCAGGCCAGACACTTCTGGCAGCCGGGCGGCGGCTACTGGGACGAGGCTATCATGGTGACGGCCCCTGAGGTGAAGAAGCCTGTGGCCGTGCGCTATTGTTTCAAGAATTTCCAGATCGGTAACGTGAAGAACGGAGGCAATCTGCCGCTCTTCCCCTTTAGAACAGACAATTGGTAATGAATCATCCATTAGAGGTATTCAAATACTGCCCGAAGTGCGGCAGCAGTGATTTTGAGATTCATAACGCCCTGAGCAGGCACTGTGCTAACTGCGGATTCACTTATTACCAGAATCCAAGAGCCTCGACGGCTGCCTTCATCTTGAACGGAAAGGGAGAGCTGCTGGTGGCCCGTCGCGCCAAGGAACCCGCTATGGGCACCCTTGACCTGCCCGGAGGTTTTGTGGACAACAATGAGAACGCCGAGCAGGGGATGGTGAGGGAGATCCGGGAGGAGACGGGTCTCTCGATAGATGCCAATGACGTGAAATATTTGTTTTCCATCCCCAACGTCTACCACTATTCAGGGATGGACATCCACACGCTCGACTTCTTTTTCGTCTGCCATGTGGCGGAAGATGCTATGGTGAAGGCGGCTGACGATGCTGCCGATCTCACCTGGCTGCCGCTGCGCGAGGTTTATGTGGAGCGCTTCGGACTCCGTTCTATACGTGAAGCTATACACCGTTTCTTGCAACGAAATCGTTAATAAAACAAAAAATCCTATATATAAATAAGGTGTGATAGCGTTTTTTGCTTACTTTTGCAGCCCGTAAGAAAACAAAACGACTAAAAGTATGCAGAAAAACTTAGTGATCGTGGAGTCTCCAGCTAAGGCGAAGACGATTGAGAAGTTCTTAGGAAAGGACTTCAAGGTGATGTCGAGTTATGGTCACATCCGCGATTTGAAGAAGAAAGAGTTGAGTGTCGATGAGGACACGCTTGTACCTGAATATGAAATTCCCGAAGAAAAGACGAAACTGGTAGCAGACCTCCGTTCGAAGGCAGAGAAAGCCGAGAAGGTGTGGCTGGCATCCGATGAAGACCGTGAGGGAGAGGCCATCTCCTGGCATCTGTGTGAGGTGTTGGGGCTGGACAGTAAGAAGACCAATCGCATCGTGTTTCACGAGATTACCAAGCCTGCCATCCTGGAGGCTATCGAACATCCCCGTCATCTGGACATGAACTTGGTGAACGCCCAGCAGGCCCGCCGGGTGCTTGACCGTATCGTGGGCTTCAAGCTCTCACCGGTGTTGTGGCGGAAGGTGAAGCCTGCCCTCTCTGCCGGACGCGTGCAGAGTGTGGCTGTCAGACTCATCGTGGAGCGCGAGCGTGAGATCCAGGGTTTCATGAGTGAGACCTATTATGTGGTGAACGGCATCTTTGCCATCACCAACCCCGACGGCTCGGCTACGGAGGTGAAGGCACAACTGGGTAACCGCTTCAAGAGCGAAGACGAGGTGCTTGCCTTCCTTGAACAGTGCAAGGCCGCTAACTATACGGTGGAGAGCATCCAGAAGAAACCCGTGAAGCGCATGCCGGCTCCTCCTTTCACTACGTCGACACTCCAGCAGGAAGCCGCCCGCAAGCTTGGCTTCACCGTCAGTCAGACGATGATGATTGCCCAGCACCTGTACGAGAGCGGACAGATCACCTATATGCGTACGGACTCTGTGAACCTCTCAAAGCTCTGCTTAGGCGCCAGCAAGGAGGAGATCGTCCGTCTTTATGGTAAGGAATATAGCAAGACGCGCCAGTACCACACCAGTTCGAAGGGTGCCCAGGAGGCTCATGAGGCCATCCGTCCCACCTATATGGACCGTACGGAGATAGAGGGCTCGGCTCAGGAGAAACGTCTGTACGAACTGATCTGGAAACGTACCGTTGCCAGTCAGATGGCTGATGCCGAGATTGAGAAGACCACAGTGACCATCGCCATCAAGAACCAGGAGACTGGCAAGAGGAGTACGGAGGAGTTCGTGGCTCAGGGAGAGGTGGTGAAGTTCGACGGTTTCATCAAGGTCTACCGTGAGTCTATCGACGACGAGGATCAACAGGAGGAGTACGGACATATCCTGCCTCCGTTGCATGAGGGTCAGGAGCTGACGCGCCGTGAGGTCAATGCCACAGAGCGTTTCACAACAGGCCCTCAGCGGTATACAGAGGCCAGCCTGGTGCATAAGATGGAGGAACTGGGCATTGGCCGTCCGTCTACATACGCTCCCACCATTAGTACCATCCAACAGCGTGAGTATGTGATGAAGGGCGACAAGAAGGGTGAGGACAGAAGCTATGCCGTCTATACCTTGAAGGGAAAGCAGATCACACAGAAGTCGCGTAAGGAGATCGTTGGTTCTGAGAAGGGAAAACTCATTCCCACGGATATCGGTATCGTGGTCAACGACTTCTTGATGAAAAACTTCCATGAGATCATGGATTACAATTTCACCGCGAAGGTGGAGCAGGACTTCGATAAGATTGCTGAGGGCGACGAGAAATGGACAGACATGATGAACTCGTTCTATAATGAGTTTGAGCCGACAGTGGAGCGTACCATCAACAGCCGCGACCTGCATAAGGCCGGTGAGCGGGTGATAGGCAGGGATCCCAAGAGCGGCAAGCCCGTGTTTGTGAAGATCGGCCGTTTCGGCCCTGTCGTGCAGATTGGCACCGCCGATGATTCTGAGAAGCCTACCTTCGCCCAGATGCCGAAAGACAAGAGTATAGAAACCATCACTCTTGAGGAGGCCCTGGAGCTGTTCAAGCTGCCGCGCGAGATCGGGGAGTTGGGCGGAAAACCTGTCACCATCGGTGCAGGCCGCTTCGGACCGTACGTGCTCTACGACCGTAAGTACATGTCGCTCCCCAAGGGGGCTGATCCCCTGGCCATCACCCTTGATGAGGCTATCGTACTTATCCAGGAGAAAAAGCAGGAGGATGAGCGCAAACACCTGAAGAAGTTCGATGAGGATCCGAAACTCGAGGTGATCAATGGCCGCTACGGTCCTTATCTTGTCTACGACGGCAAGAACTACCGTTTGCCGAAGAGCCTGCACGAGAAGGCTACAGAACTGACCTATGAGGAGTGCATGAAGGTGATCAAGGCTACACCTGCAAATCGTAAGTCGTAAATGACAAGAATCATCCTCATTGGCTACATGGGTGCTGGGAAGACCACCATTGGCAAGGCACTTTCGAAGGAGTTGGGTGTCATCTTCTATGATCTTGACTGGTATATCGAGAGTCGTATGCGGAAGTCCATTGCCCAGATCTTCGCAGAACGTGGAGAGGAAGGATTCCGGAAAATCGAGCACAATATGCTCCACGAGGTGGCGGAGTTTGAGGATGTGATTATCAGCTGCGGTGGCGGTACGCCCTGTTTCTTTGATAATATGGACTATCTGAACCAGCAGGGACAGGTGGTCTATCTGAGGGCAGAGCCTGAGGTGCTGTACAAGCACCTGCAGATGGGCAAGGTAGAACGTCCGCTCCTCAAGGGCAAGAGTAAGGAAGAACTATTGGTATTCATCCGTGAGCAGCTGGAACGGCGGGAGTCCTATTACACGAAGGCCCGTTATACCCTCGATGTCAGCCTCATGGACAACTACGATAAAATCAAAATCAGTGTCGGGAAAATAAAAGAACTATTGGGATTATGAAGAAATGGACCATCGATGACTCGAAGGAACTCTACAACATCAACGGTTGGGGTACCTCCTATTTCGGCATCAACGAGAAGGGTGATGTCTATGTCACACCCTGCAAGAACGAGACGCAGATAGACCTGCGTGAGGTGATGGACGAATTGGCGCTGCGTGATGTCACGCCACCTGTGCTTCTGCGTTTTCCCGATATCCTTGACAACCGGATTGAGAAGACGTGGAGCTGTTTCAAGAAAGCCTCGGAGGAATACAACTACAAGGGCGAGAACTATGTGGTCTATCCTATTAAGGTGAACCAGATGCAGCCCGTCGTTGAGGAGATCATCTCCCACGGCCGGAAGTTCAACTTGGGTCTGGAGGCAGGCTCGAAGCCTGAGCTGCACGCCGTCATCGCCATGCAGTGTCAGAGTGACTCGATCATTGTGTGCAACGGCTATAAGGACCAGAGCTACATCGAACTGGCGCTGCTGGCACAGAAGATGGGTAAGCATATCTTCATTGTCGTGGAGAAGATGAACGAGTTGGAGATCATCGCCCGCGAGGCCAAGAAGATGAACATCCGTCCGAATATCGGCATCCGCATCAAACTCGCCTCCAGCGGCTCCGGCAAGTGGGAGGAGAGTGGAGGTGACGCTTCGAAGTTTGGTCTGACGAGTGCAGAGCTCCTGGAGGCCCTCGAACTGCTCGACAAGAAAGACATGCGTGACTGTCTGCGACTGATTCATTTCCATATCGGTTCGCAGATCACGAAAATCCGTCGCATCCAGACTGCCCTCAGGGAAGCCTCTCAGTTCTATATCCAACTGCATAAGATGGGGTATAATGTTGATTTTGTAGACTGTGGTGGCGGCTTGGGCGTAGACTACGACGGTACCCGTTCTCCGTCGAGCGAGAGCTCCGTGAACTACAGCATCCAGGAATATGTCAACGACTGTATCTATACCTTCGTCGATGCTGCTAATAAGAACGACTTGCCCCATCCCAATATCATCACTGAGAGCGGACGGTCACTGGCTGCCCATCACTCCGTGCTCGTCATCGATGTGCTGGAGACGGCCTCACTGCCAGAGATGCCCGAGGAGTTTGAACCCGACGAGAACTCCCACCAGTTGGTGAAGGATCTTTATGAGATCTGGGATAATCTCTCACCGCGTAACGTGCTGGAGGACTGGCACGACGCCGAACAGATCCGTGAAGAAGTACTCGACTTGTTCTCGCACGGCATCGTCGACCTGAAGACGCGAGCCGAGGTGGAGGCGATGTACTGGAGTGTGTGTCATGAGATTCACGCCCTTGCTAAGAGTCTGAAACACATTCCTGAGGAGTTGATGAAAATCGACAAGTTGTTGGCAGACAAGTACTTCTGTAATTTCTCGCTCTTCCAGAGTCTCAGTGACTCGTGGGCCATCGACCAGGTGTTCCCTATCATGCCTATCCAGCGTCTTGATGAGCGTCCCACCCGTAATGCCACCATCCAGGATATCACCTGCGATTCGGATGGAAAGATTGCCAACTTCACCACGAACCGTCATAACACCCACTCGTTGCCCGTGCATCCGCTGAAGAAAAACGAGCCTTATTACCTGGGTGTGTTCCTCGTGGGTGCCTATCAGGAGATCTTGGGTGATATGCACAACCTCTTTGGCGACACGAATGCCGTTCATATCTCTGAGAAGGACGGCACCTATCATATCGACCAGATTATCGACGGTGAGACGGTGGAGGAGGTGCTCGAGTACGTGCAGTATAATCCCAAGAAACTCGTCCGTCAGCTCGAGGTTTGGGTGGCCAAAAGTGTGAAGCAGGGCAGGATCTCGCTCGAAGAGGGCAAGGAGTTTCTCTCGAACTACCGCTCCGGCCTCTACGGATATACATATTTGGAATAATGAAAGAAAAACTGACAATTGTAAAGGTGGGTGGAGCCGTCGTTGAGGACGAGGCCCAGCTCTCACAGTTGCTCAAGGACTTCAGTGCCATCGAGGGCAGAAAGGTTCTGGTACATGGTGGCGGCCGTAAGGCCACAAAAGTGGCAGAGGCCCTCGGCATCGAGTCGAAGATGGTGGGGGGCCGCCGCATCACCGATGCTGATATGCTCAGCGTGGTAACGATGGTCTATGGCGGACTGGTGAACAAAAACCTCGTAGCCCGTCTTCAGGCCAACGGCGTGAACGCCCTCGGACTCACGGGTGCCGATATGGATGTCATCCGCAGCCATAAACGTCCGTTGAGGGATGGTGTCGATTTCGGTTTCGTGGGCGATGTGGATCGTGCAGATGGTCAGATGCTCAGCCGTCTCATAGAGGAGGGTGTCACCCCCGTAATGGCACCGCTGACACACGATGGGCAGGGTAACATACTCAACACCAATGCCGATACCATTGCCAGTGAAACGGCCAAAGCGCTTGCACCGTACTATGATGTAACGCTGATCTTCAGTTTCGAGAAGAAAGGTGTGCTCCGTAATCCCGACGACGACAACTCCGTGATTCCTACTATCGCGCGCGCGGACTTTATTAAATATAAAGACGACGGTACCATCAGCGGAGGCATGTTGCCGAAAATAGAGAATGCCCTTGCTGCCATCGATGCCGGTGTCTCTCGCGTCATTATCACCCTTGCAACTGCCCTTGACGGCCATAGTGGTACTGTCATTCAATAGAAAAAGGCGAAAATTTTCGCCTTTTATTGTAACTTTTGCGTTTCCCAATCGTCATTTTATTTAGAGAGGATGAAAAAGATCAGTTTTCGGAACGATATCCTACCGCTGAAGAATGAGCTCTACAGGCTCGCGCTCCGCATCACTCTCAATCCGGCGGAGGCGGAGGACGTAGTTCAGGAGACGATGATCAAGGTCTGGAACAGGCGTGACCGCTGGGAGGAGCTGGACTCCATCGAAGCCTTCTGTCTCACCATCTGCCGGAACATCTCGTTAGACAAGATGAAGAAGGCGGAAAACCAGAATCCGAGTCTGGAGGAGGGAAACGACACTGCCGACCACAGCTATTCATCCAATCCCGAAGAGCAGGCCATGCACCGCGACCGCATCGCACTCGTCAGGCAGCTCATCGACAACTTGCCCGAGAAACAGCGTAGTTGCATGCAGCTTCGGGAATTCGAGGGCAAGAGTTATAAGGAAATAGCGCAGATCCTGGAAGTCACTGAGGAACAGGTGAAGATCAACATCTTCAGGGCCCGACAACAGATCAAGCAGCAATTTATAAAGACAGAGAATTATGGACTATAAGTACATCGAACAGCTATTGGAACGCTACTGGGAGGGTGAGACCACCCTGCAGGAGGAGTCGATTCTCCGTACGTTCTTTAGCCAGCCGGATACGCCGGAGGTTCCAGAGAACATCCGGAAATGCCGGGCACTCTTCGTCTGTGAAATGCAGAAGGAGGAGCCGCTGGGCGATGATTTCGATGCCCGTATCCTTGAGCAGATCGGTGAGACCCCTGTGGCCAAGACCGTCTCGCTGAAAGATCGTCTGATGCCTCTGTTCAAGGCCGCCGCCATCGTGGCCATCGTCCTGACGCTGGGCAATGCTGCCCAGGCGCCATGGGATATCTGGGAAGATCCCCGGAGTGCTTATGTGAAGGCACAGGAGGAACTGGCAGATACGGTGAATGTGCTGACCACGATTCAGGCGGAGAACGTGAGTGACACGATCCAGGCTCCGGCCAAGGAGCAGTCCACTTACTTGGAATGACTTTTTTCTATGCTTTCTATATTATTAATTAGACAATGAAGCTGTGAAGTTTCGATTCTCTCAAATTTATTAAGTACTAACAGAAGTTTTGGGCTGCGACCTCCGGTTGCAGCCTACTTCATTTTTTCGCATGTTTCTGGAATTCCGGATCCTCAGTTACTTCTCTAACCTCTGGTTCAACTGGAACAATGCAGGCAAGAAGATGCAGAGTGAGCAGCCTACAGCCATCAGTGCCGTCCGTTCTGAACCGAAGAGCTGTGCCAGCGTGAGGTCGGGGTCTGGATAGAGATTATACATGACGTAGGCCACCGAATTGTTAATCCAGTGATACACGATTCCTGGTATGATACTGTCCGTGCGGTAGTACATCCATCCTAATAGCAGGCCGATCAGGAAGGCGTGCGGCAGTTGGGCCGGGTTCATGTGGGCGACGGCAAAGAGCAGTGCCGATATGGCGATGGACACCCAAGGTTTGCTGCACCATTGCAGCAGTACCCTCAGGATGGCACCACGGAACACCATCTCTTCCACCAATGGCGCCAGCAGCCCTATGGCCACATAGCCCCAGCGGTCTTTCATGATCAATTCGAATGCGCTTTCTGCGAAGTTCGGCAATACAGGCATATGCTCCTGGATCCAGACGGAAGGGATGATGGCACCCAAGGCCGCCACCATACACCATATCAGTATCACCCAAGGCCGTTTCCTGATCCAATGCCGCGACACTTTACTCCACTTCGCCCATAGAAACACTACTGCCGTGATTACACTGTACACTGCAGTTATGAGGATGATGCCAGTGGCAGTCTCCGACGCGCTCTCTCTTGTGGTCAGCGTCAGGATGCCTTGAACGATGGCACCTGCTACCACCTGAATGGCGAGGAACGCAAAGAAATAGATAATTGCTTTCTTCATATTATAAACGATTTACATGTTTCTTTTAGTCGCTATGCTTTGTGGTCCGATTTACAATTTCAGGCACCTTAGTGTGGCTTCGCGGTCTTCTTTCAGTTGTCGGACGAGGGCATCGGGCGAATCAAAGTGACGTTCCTCGCGCAGTCTTGCTACGAAAGTGATGGTGACCGTCTGTCCATAGAGATCGCCGTCGAAGTCGAGGATGTTTACTTCCAGCGTACGGTTCCTGCCGTCGAAGGTGGGCCGTGTGCCGATGTTCATCATCGCGGGCTGCCGTTCTTGATGCTCGCCGATGGTGGCCCACACGGCATAGGCACCGCTGGCGGGAATCAGCTTGAAAGGGTCGTCAGGCTGCAGGTTGGCAGTGGGGAATCCTAATTGGTGACCGATATGCTCGCCTGGTATAACCTTGCCGGAGAGGCGATAGGGACGGGTTAACAGGACTGCAGCATCTTCCACATTGCCGTCTTCAGAGAGCAGACTGCGGATTTTCGACGAACAGACAGAAGAATGACAACCCTCGACCAATACCTTGATGCCGCGAGATACGCCTATGCCCAACTCCCTTCCATAGCGCACATAATCTTCGAATCCTTCCGTCCGATCATGACCGAAACGGTTATCATAGCCGGTAGCAAGCATCTTTACGTTCAGTTTCTCCTTGAGTATTTGCGCCATGAAATCGTGAGCCGAGAGTGAAGCAATTTCCCTGGTAAAAGGCAATACCACCAGGAAGTCAATGCCCAGATCTTCAAGTTCCTGCTCCTTTTCCTCCTGCGTCATCAACAGCTGAGGTTTGAACTCGGGATCGAACAGCTGTCTGGGCTGACGGTCAAAGGTGATGACCATCGAAGCCAGATGATGAAACCGGGAGTCGGAAATCAGGCCATTAATCACCGCCTGATGCCCTGCATGGACACCATCAAACACACCGATAGTGGCAGCGCATTGTGGCACCATTCTCGTCTTTTCTATGTTACGAATTATCTCCATGAGCATGCAAAGGTACTTAATTTCCACTTATTTTTTGTTATTTCAGCAAAAAAATTTGGATAATTAAAGAATTTCCCGTAACTTTGCAACCCAAATCCCGGACTTGTAGCTCAGTTGGTCAGAGCAACAGACTCATAATCTGGAGGTCGTAGGTTCAAGCCCTACCTGGTCCACACCGAAAAATAAAGCCGCTGCGTATGAGAAAGAAGAGCTG
>Ga0310690_10005548_pt1 | contig 17040 bp, 19 predicted proteins | sample AusTroGonzalo_MG_2_FD_207661 | JGI IMG/M metagenome (GOLD analysis project Ga0310690, IMG submission 207661) | Bovine rumen microbial communities from tropical cattle in Woodstock, Queensland, Australia - Gonzalo_04 (v2) (version 2) | ecosystem: Host-associated > Mammals > Digestive system >...
AAAACAAACCTCAATGCCAACCGAGAAAAGATGTTTGGTTTAAGGTGGTTGAATTGTGGAACGAGGGATTATGTCCGGCGGAAATCAGCAAAAAACTCAACCGGCACGTTCATAGCGTTAGGTGGATGTTGAGAAAATACCGAGCAGTTAATGAACTTGAAAATGTGAGATAGCTGTGCATAACTTTTTTGCCCTATTTACACTTTTTTAAAAACGTGTTATCAAGTTAGCCAGAATGCGATTTTTGACTCTAAAAGTCAGAAGTCGCATTTTTTGATTCTGAATCTCCCGTTCAGAATAACCCCGGCGAAGCCTCTCTGCTGGGGTTTCATCGGGGCGCAATCCGTGGCTTTTTCATTTTACAGACTCCTTTGATAAGTTATATTCCAACTTGCGCCCCACCTTTGAGAGGCAATAGAGAGGCAAAATGAAAATCGAAGTCAAAGAAGGAAACAAAACAATCATCAAGATTGTGCCGGATAACTGGGTGCCAAGTGATGATTTGGAGCAAAAAGACCTGACCACCTCGGACAGGAAATCAATCGGGTATTCGGACATTAAAGCTGATGACTGGAACAGAATTTTTAAGAAAACTCGTAAAGGATAAAACCGTTGCCATTGTCGGAAACGCTAAAAGCATTTTTGATAAGAAAAACGGCAAAGAGATTGACGGCCACGACATTGTGATCAGGTTTAACCGTGGATTTATCACTCAACCTGAAAGCCAGGGCAGAAAAACCGATATTTTAATCTTGGCAGTTAATCTTAATTTGGACGAGAAGTCAGCGTTTAAGTCGCAATACTATGTCAACCGTTCACGAAAGACCACTTGCGGAGAGATAACCATAGATGACCAGTTCAGGGCTGACCTAAAAGAGATAATCGGCAAGCAACCCTCAAGCGGATTTATGGCTATCAAGTTATGTGAACTTGCCAAGAGTATTGACCTATACGGATTTGACTTCGGAAAAACTAAAACATTTTATAACCCTGAGGGATTTGTAACCCCTCACGACTACGACAAAGAACACGAACTTATTGAGAAGATGAATATAGCCATACATTAAAACATCTTCACCGAAAGGAAAGTATGTTATGAGTGGAAGACCATTAAAATTTAATTCTGTTGAAGAACTGCAAGAAAAGATTGATAGATACTTTGCAAGCTGTGACGAACAGGAAGAGCCTATCACGATAACAGGCCTTGCGCTTGCATTAGATACCACAAGAGAAACGCTTTGCGACTATGAAGAAAATGATATATTTTCTGACACGGTTAAAATGGCAAAGCTAAGAGTTCAGCACGCTTACGAGAAAAGACTGGTTAGAAGAGGTAACGGCGGAGATATATTCGCGCTTAAAAACTTCGGTTGGAAAGACAAGTCTGAAGTTGACAGCAACCTTGTAATGAAAAGTGCTTTAGTGGAGTTCTGCAATGGAAACAGTAAGAGTGACGATTCCGCCGAAGTTTAGACCTCTTTTGATGGAGCATTACCGATACAAGGTTTATTATGGTGGGCGCGCCGGCGGAAAAAGTTTTGCTTTTGCTGATTGTTTATTAATCAAGGCCAGACAAGAGCGTGCGAGAATTGCCTGCGTGCGTGAAACCCAAAACTCGATTAAAGATTCGGTTTATCAGCTACTAAAAGACCGTGCTGAATATTACGGCTTTGATGATTTTAGGTTCTACGATGACCGAATTGAAAACATTGTAACCGGTTCAACCTTTATCTTTAAGGGCTTGAAAGACCAAAACAGTCAAAACATCAAGTCGCTTGAGGGTGTAAATTATTGTTGGGTAGAAGAAGGTCAAAAAATTTCAAAGGGTTCGTGGGATATTTTAGACCCGACAATTCGTAAAGAGGGTTCGGAAATCTGGGTTAGTATGAACCGAGAGTCTGAAAACGACCCGATTTGGAAAGCTATTGCCGCGCATCCGGATGAGCGAACACTGGTTGAAAAGGTTAATTATTACGACAACCCGCATTGCCCTGAAGAGATGATATATCTTGCCGAGAAGTGCAAGCAGGAATCACCTGACGATTATGAGCATATTTGGTTGGGTGCGCCGGTTGCACAAGGCGATACCAAGTTAATCAACTCAAAAGATGTTCACAATGCGATGGTGGGCAAGATTGCATCCACCACTTCACCTTTGGTGGTAGGTGTGGACATAGCGAGATACGGTGACGACAAAACCGTTATTTGTTACCGAAAAGGCCGTAAAGTTACCAAGATGACCGTGCTTTCTAAAGTGGACACGGTGGAGCTTGCCAACAAACTGACGAATATCATCAAAGAAGACCGGCCTGCCAGGGTGTTCTTGGATATGGGTAACACTGGCGCGGGTGTGTATGATATTCTAAACGACCGAGGATTTAGTAAGATAGTCCGAGGTATTAATTTTGGTGGCCGTGCTATCAATGATGACAGATACTTCAACAAGCGTGCTGAAATGTGGGGCGAGGCCAACGAGTGGCTAAAAGGCCAAGTTGAGCTTATCTCTGATGATGAGCTGTTAGATGACCTTTGCAGTGTGAATAAAAGCTATGACTCAAAAGGGCGCTTGCAGTTAGAGTCAAAAGACAAGCTTAAGGAAAGAGTAGGGCGTTCACCTGATAAGGCGGATGCGTTTGTTTTAACCTTTGCCGAGCCGGTTTATGATGTGGGACGAACCGAGACCTACGGCAACGGACAAGTGACTATCGAGAGTTTATTTAAGACCGCCCCGAGCGTGGGTTGGTAAGACTTTTGTCAAAAAATAAGTTTTATGTAATTTCAATCATTTAGTTAAAATTCTCCGTATAGGAATATACCGAGAATATGAGAGGTTTTAGACAAAATGAAAGCAATAATGGATAGGGTATTTATTAAACCCGACGAAAAAAAGCAAAGTTCAATTATCACCATAAACGACCACGATGAAACCAAGTCTGGGATAGTGGTCAGCGTGGGTGAGCAAGTCAAATCAGTTAAAGAGGGCGACCACGTTATATATTTTAAGTGGGATGATTTGCCCGCGTTGGATGGACTTGTCGCTGTAAGAGAAAACTCATTGTTAGGGATTTACGATGACTGAATCTAAAAAATGGATAAATAAAATAACCAAAGCCGAGAAAGAGTGGGACACCTACCACGACCTTGTTAAGAGCATTCGGGAATACTACACCAATAAGAACCGCAAGGACAAACAAAATATCTTTTGGTCAAGTATTGAAACTCTTAAACCGTTTATATATTTCAAAGCTCCGACACCGTATATTCAAAGAAAGTCTAAAGGTGAAAACCCTGTTTTGGATGTAGCTTGTCAGCTGTTAGAAAAAGCCCTTATTTGGGATTTGGATGCGCAAGATTTTGACGGCGTGATTAAATACTGCCGGAACGACTATCTTTTGTCTGGTTTGGGCTTAACTTATGAAAAACTCAACCCGAAGTTTAAGATCGTTGTTGCTGATGAGTTCGGAGCCGTTGAGCAAGAGGTTTTAGACTCTGTTTCGGTTGAAACCAAGTATTTCAGCCCGAAAAGACTTATTTGCGACTGCCAGAATGTGAAAGTCTGGGAAGACGTGGAATGGGTAGCTGAAAAAATCAAGATGACCAAACAAGAGGTCGTTGACCAGTTTGGCGAGAAAATTAAATCAAAACTGTTTAACTCTGGCATAAGTGAAGACAAGGAGGCCGAGGCCGAAACGTGCGTATATAAGATTTGGGATAAAAAAGATAAAAAGATTATCTACGTTTCCAAAGAGGTTGACGAGGTTTTAAGAGAAGATGACGACTTCTTAAACGTCGAGGGCTTTTATCCGTTCCCGAAACCGGTATTTGCGACTTTAGCCAATAACGGTGTGATTCCGACACCTGATTATTCTGAAATCAAAGCGCAATTGGATGAATTGGACGGCGTTGTTGACAGAATGAAGTTAACAATGCAGGCGCTTAAAGTTTCGGGTGCTTTTGACGGTGCTTTTCCTGAACTGGCTAACATTTTGAGCAAAGATGTTACTTTAGTTCAAGTTTCCGACTTTACCAGAATAAGAGAAAAGGGCGGTTTGGCCGGATTTGTTGATTTTATGCCGATTGAGCAATATGTCACCACATTAGAGGCATTAGCCACCAGACGACAAGATTTAATCAATTCAATCTATGAAATCACCGGCGTTTCAGACATTATGCGTGGCAATTCTGATCCGAGTGAAACGGCAACGGCGGTCACTAAAAAGACCAACTTCGGGACTTTAAGAAACCAAGACCGGCAGAACGATTTTCAAAGATATTTAACTGACGTTCTTAAGATTAAAGCCGAGATAATCTGCGAGCAAATGCCGGCTGAACAATTAGCGCAATTTGCCGAGAATATTGACCCTCAATTAGTGATGGCGGCGGTTGAACTATTAAAGACCGAGAAGTTGAGAAACTTAACTTTAGGCGTTGAAACCGATACCACCTTCACTCAATCAGAAGATATGGCCAAGACAACCGATGCCGTAAAGATGATACACGACTTTGTTGTTCAGTCATTTACGGCGGTTAGTCAGCAACCGGCTTTGTTACCACTTTATAAACAAATGATTGAAAGCTTGGTTGTCACTTTACCGAGTGCAAGACAGTTCACAGCCACGATTGATGAAACATTTAATACCATTTCACAACAACTGGCTCAACCTGAACCTGAACAACCTGATCCGGATATGATAAGAGCGCAAGCTGAAGTTCAAAAGAACCAGAACGAGCTTCAAGTTAAGCAAGAGGCCAACGCTATCAAAGAGCAAGAGGTTGAACTCAAAGCCCAAATTGCGCGAGAGAAGAACGCGCTCGCCAATAAGGAAATGGATATTCAGGAAAACCTGAAAGCGACTGAACTGGCCATTAAGGGCGAAACAAACGAGAACATAACCACTGGATATGTAGGGGCGTTTTAATGGACATTTTATACTATGTCGGCGGTGGCAGTCACCACAACAACCGAGAGCTATTATATTCTTTGAGGTCGTTAGAAAAACACTGCAAAGATGTTGACAATGTATGGGTGGTAGGTAACCGCCCATTTTTTTTGAACGATAAAGTCAAATATCTCTGGGTTGGAGATAAGGGTAAGTGGTACCAGAACGCCGTGACTAAAACGGTTGCGGCGATTGAGGCCGGAATAAGTAAAAAGTTCTTATTGATGAACGATGACTTCTATATGTTAGAAGACTTTACTTGTGAAGATTATCCTGCTTATTACCGCGGGGAGATTCCCGAAGTTCCGTCTAATCCTTATCAGCAAGTGGTAATAAACACCAAAGCGATATTGGATGAAAAAGGCCTGACTCATCACCATTACGGCGTTCACTGTCCGATTGTGATTGATGCTGACAAGTATATGTCCTTAAAAGAGTATTTCGGGCAACCGATTTCTATTAGGTGTTTATATGGCAACCATTTTTGCGATGGTGTGAGGGTAAAAGACACCAAAACAAGCACAATTAAACCAAGTCCTACGAAGTGCTATTCAAGCAAGCCGTGGGCGCAAGATATTATGAATCAATTGGGGAGAATGTTCCCCGAACCATCACGTTGGGAGAAATGATGTTTAAAGAGTTTCAACTGCCGGATGGCACGATTGCTGAAAGTAGTCAAGATGTTGACAGATACTTAAAAGAAAGCGGGAGTGCCTGGGCGGGTGATTATAGCGGTGAGTTCTACAAGAACCGCCGCCATTTATTAGAAAAAGAGCAAAACCAAACGTTGGTTGATGCCTTCATTCGTAATTATAAAAAGGAAATATGGAAATGACTGATTTGAGAGAGCAAATCGAGAATGCTTGGACTTCAGCTGAAGAACAGCAAAGCTCCGAGCCAAGTGTGGCAACAAGTGAGAATAACCAAGAGGTGATTGCAACACCTGCCGAGGTTATTTCCGCACCGAACAGCTACCGACAAGAATTTAAGGACAGTTTTAACACCTTAACCCCCGAGTGGCAGAAATACCTGAACGAAAGGGAAAAGGAATATCAACAAGGACTGTCCAAAGCCAGAAACGCCTATTCGTGGGCGGATAAGTTCTACAACGACCGCAAAGAGGCCTTAACTCAACAAGGTTATACAAGTTTTCAAGATTATTTTGAAGTTTTGGACGGTATAGCCAATGCGTTGAATAAAGACCCGGCGACCACGTTGGCGAAGTTATCCTCTATGTACCAGGTGTCTGGCAATAACGATACTTTGCAACGACAACTTAACGACTTAACCCAAGAGATAACCAATCTCAAGGGATATGCTCAATCTCGTGAAAATGAGCGTGTTAAGAGCGAGTATGACAACTTTGTAAATGCCAAAGACGAGGTGGGAAGTCCGCTCCATCCTTATTTTGAGGATGTAAGGGGCGAGATGCAAACCTTGTTGCAGGCAGGTTTAGCCAAGAACTTTGAAGATGCCTATAATCAAGCCATTTGGCGTGTTGAGGGCGTAAGAAACAAGTTATTGGATGCCAAAGCCAAAGAGGCCTTGACTGTAAAAACCACCCAAGCAAAGGTTGCCAAAACCGCCGCTTTTGACCCGCAATCTAAAAAAGAGGGAGAGCCGAAGAAACTGTCGTTGCGTGAACAAATTGAGAGAAATTACGATTCTTTAGGAGAATAAAAAATGGCTGGAAATGTTAATTTTGACAACCTGTTGTCCACCACTCTTGAATCACGCACAGGAGAATTGGCAGACAACGTAACCAACAACAACGCTTTACTTAAGAGATTAAAAGAGCGTGGAAACATCCGCCCGATTTCGGGTGGCACCAAAATTGTTGAAGAATTGGAATATGGCGAGGGCGATACCTATTGGTATGCCGGTTATGATACCTTGACCTTCAACAATCCTCAATTATTCACTGCCGCTGAATATGAACTCAAACTCTTGGCCGCTCCGGTTGGATGCTCTGGCGAAGAACTGTTGAAGAACAGCGGTCGTGAAAGAGTTATTGACTTGATGGAAGCTAAAGTAAAGAACGCTGAAAAATCTTTGGCAAATCAGATGTCAATCGGTATTTATTCTGATGGTACAGGTTCTTCCGGTAAACAGCTGACCGGTTTGAAAGCTTTGGTAGCTGATGATCCGACTTCTGGTACTGTCGGCGGAATTAACCGTGCGACCTCTGGCAATGAATTTTGGCGCAACTATGCCAAATCTGCCTCTGGTTTGACTGTTTCGACCATCCGCGATGAAATGAGCGCCGCTTACTTGGCAACCTCTCGTGGTTCTGACAAAGTTGACCTCATTGTAGCTGATGACTCTATGTTCAAACTCTACGAGGGTTCTTTGATGGCTCAAGAAAGATTTGTAAATACTTCTTTGGCTGATGCCGGATTTACAAACCTGAAATTCAAAGGCGCTGATGTAATTTATGACGGCGGTATTGGCGGAGCTTGCCCTGCCGGACATATGTATTTCTTGAACACCGATTATTTGAAACTCCGTCCGCACCGCGAACGTAACTTCAAGATGATTGATGATCGTGAACGTGTAGCCATCAACCAAGATGCTGTTTACAGACTCATTGGTTGGGCTGGTAACTTGACTATGAGCAACGCTCAATTGCAGGGTGTATTGTTTGACCCGACAATTGCCGGCTCTGGTTCTAGTAGCTAATCATAAAGGGGCGGGGAAACTCGCCCCTCTTTTTTTAAGAGAGGTATAAAAATGGATGCAGATTTTGCAATGTTCAATAGTTATTTGAACAACAAAAAAGAAGAAGGCGTTTTTGCCAAGTTTTATGACAAAGTAGAGAGAACGGGCAAGATTTTAGACAACGGAATGCCGGAGTTTAGAACTCGGACTTATGTAGAGATAAGAGTAAGGAACAGTTATGATGTAGCTGACCGCGCGGCGGATGAAATGGACATAAGAAGATTTCCGGCGGAATATCAGATATATCAAGTAAAACGTAAGAAAATGGAAGAGGGAACACCTCTTAAACAGTTTGCATTTTTAAGCCCTGCACAAATTGAGGCCTGCGACTTTAGGGGAATTTACACGGTTGAAGAATTAGCTAATTTGGATGCCGACCGTGCTAAAAGCATAAATTTAAGTGAAGAAGTAGGGCTTGCCAAAAAGTTTTTAGAAGTATCAAAAAACAATCAAATTATTTCTGAATATCAAAAGAAAATTGAAGAACTTGAGAATAAGGTCAAGTCTTTAGAAGAAAGGTTGAAAGAATGAACATTTTAGAGATAGCGCAAGAGGCGGCGGATATATGTGCGGTGCAAAGACCGAAAGACTTGTTTGATTCTACATCGCAAAACGACCAGTTATTTGCGAGTGTGGTCAATTCTACGCTGTCAAGTCTGATGCGCCACGCTGACTGGAGCGCCCTAACCAGAACAGGGATTTTATATACCAATGACGGAATAATGAGTTATCTGATTGATAGCATTGTGCCGGATTTCCACTCTTTTGTGGGTTCTACGTTTTATATAAAGGACAACATCCGCAATGTTAAAGGTTCGATAACTGCGGAACGTTGGGCGCGTGAAAAACAATTCCACTGCCCTGAAATTGACGTTATCTTTAAGGTTGAAAACAATTCTATTAAGTTCTTAAAGAACCCGGGCGATTTGGAGATTAAGTTCACATATAAATCAAATGCAGTTTGTTATGATGCCGTGACCAGTGAACCGAAATCCCGTATAACTGCTAATACGGATATACCGGTTTTTGACCCTTATTTGGTCAAACTAGGGATTATCTGGCGGTGGAATAAACGTACCGGTTTGGACTATTCTGAAGAATATAACGAATATCAACGCGAATTAGAAAAGAACTATGCCGAGTGTAGAGCGCAAGAAGACATTGATTTAGCGTTTAACAATAGGTTGTTCTTTGGTGATGGAGTGATTGTAAGTGTCGATGCTGAAAGTAAACAGGACTGTTAAGTCAAGAGATATAACCTTGCCAAGTCCTATTATGGGCTTGAACCGTAAAGACCCGATATCGGCAATGAACCCTTTGTTCGCGGTGAGAATGGACAACTATATCCCTTTAGAGAACTATATCGAGTTGAGGCCTGGATATACTAATTATGTGACTTTAGGTTCAGACAGAACCAAGGTTAAGACTTTGGCCGCTTATCATTATCCGTCATATAATGCCTTTTTTGCGGTTTATGATAACAAAATCTGGGATATAACCAACTCGGCAAGCCCAACCGATATGAACATCACTCTGACCGAGGGATATTGCCAGACCGTTCAGTATAAGAACTATCTTTACTTCTTGAATGGCGCCGACCAACCAACCGCTTATTATATTGACGGCAACGGTGATGATCATATAGGGGCTTGGGGCTTTTCTGGAACTGGATTGACCGATACCAAGATAATATCGGGAACTGTAAGTAAAGAGTTTTTGTGGTTTGTTGAAAAGAACTCTTTAACCGTATGGTATTCAGCGGTTGCGGGTTCGATTTCAGGGACTTTGAAACCGTTTGATTTAAGTCAGATAGCCAAGTGGGGCGGGCATTTGGTAGCGGTGGCCAACTGGACAATTGACGGCGGTATTGGAATTGATGACTACACGGCGTTTATCACCAGTGAGGGTGAAGTTTTAGTTTATGCCGGTGCTAACCCTGACGATGCCACCAACTGGAGCTTAAAAGGGTGCTATAAAATCAGTAAGCCGATTGGGTATAGATGCACAATGCAATTCCAAGGCGATGTTGTGATCATCTGCCAAGATGGTTACTTTCCTATGGGTAAAGCCCTTGCGACTGCCAATGCCGGTGATTCTCTGGTGGCCTTTAGTGATAACATAAGAGGTTTAGTAATAGAGCGAACCTCAATGAACAAAGACCGCAAGGGTTGGCAAGGTATTATCTATACAAAAAAAGGTTATGGAATATTTAATGTGCCTGTCAGTGAGCAGTTTGAGCAACACGTCATTAACGTAAATACCGGCGCTTGGTGCAGATTTACCAATATCCGCGCGGTTTGCTGGTGCGTGTTTGACGATAAACTATATTTTGGATCAGATAACGCTGTTTTTCAGTTTGACAGTGGTAATTCGGATGATGGTGTAGCGATTGAGGGCGTGGTTGAGCAAGCGTTCAATGATTTAGGGACTCCGAATGTTAAAAAGGTTCAACTGCTTAATCCACGCACCAAGTCAACGGCTCCTTTTGCCCTGACTTGTTATGTAGATACGGATTATCACAAACAAAACCTTGAATATAAGAACAATATCGGACTTTCGATAGGTTCTAAATGGGATATATCCAAGTGGAATATTGCATTATGGGCGGTTGACAGTGCCGATGAAGTTAATTCTCAATGGATTATGTGTTCGGGAGCAGGGTTTAAGATTGGCGTGGTATTTAAGACCAAAACGAGAGGTATTTTAATTGACTGGTTTGATACAGGAATCAGGTTTGAATCCGGAACGGGTATTATGTAAGCCCGCTGATGTAGTGGAGTTTGTTGCCCGAGGTTTAGGCGATAGGGTTGAAGAATATCAGCCCTGCCTAGCCCTTGGATTGTTCTATAAAGAACTAATCGGGGGCATATTAATCCACGACATCAGACCGGAAGTAGACTGTTATTTGACAATTTACACCACTAATAAGAGGTGGGCAACGAAAAGCGTTTTGAGATACGTTTTCGGGATTATTTTTAACTTAATAAAATGCAGGCGATGCTCTGTTTTGGTTAGTAAAGCTAACTCTAAAAGCCTAAAGATGTGTAAGCAGTTAGGATTTAAGGAAGAGGGGTTACTTCGACAATACCGAGATAATGGCGATGACTGCTATTGTTTGGGAATGTTAAAACAGGAGTGTAATTGGATATGGGAAAATCAAAAAAAGTAAAATATGATATGACACCCTATAAAAACTACGAGTCATATTTGCAAAATTACGATACTTCAAATGTTGACTCAACGTTGGGGAACCTGACTAACTACGCATCAAATGCAAGTAATCAGCTTTCTAATATGGGGAATTATACCTTTAATGTTGACGGTTCTGACGAGGCCAGACAAAGGACTCAAGAGGCGTTGTATAATTCAGCGGTTGACAAACTGACACCGCAATTTGAACGGCAAGCGACTAACTATGCCACAATGCTACAAAATCAGGGTATTCCGGTAGGCAGTGAGGCATATAACCGCGCTATGGGTGACTTGGAAGAAAAACAGAACGATGCTTTGACTCAAGCCGCATATAGTTCAATCTTGGCCGGAAACAATGCTTTCAGTCAGTCTTTGAGTGACCAGATAAACGCGGGCGGATTTGGAAACAGCGCACAACAAGCATATATCAATCAGCTTTTGAGTGCTTTGCAAGGTTCGGCCTCTGGTTATGAGAATCAGCAAAATCTGTTTAGTGTAGGAACTGGTAAATCTAACCTGAAATATCAGCAAGATAAAGCCAATGCAAAAGGCGGTTTAGGTGGTGCTTTGACTGGTGCAATCACTGGTGCGGCTCAAGGGTTCACAACAACTGGCAGTCCGTGGGGAGCGCTTGCGGGGGCTGGTTTAGGCGCTTATGGTGGTTACAATCAAAATCCTTATGGGGGCTAGAATGTTGAACAAAGACTATGCAGGAACAACGGCGGGAATAATCAGAAGTACTTTTCCGAATATAACCGCACCAAAAAGAGTTGATATGATCAGCTTGCTTGAACGAGTAGGCAACGACTATCAAGCCGGACTTCAGAAAAGAGCTGATAACGAGTTGACCGAAAAGATGATTGCCGAACACCCTGAAGACAAAGAGCGTATTCAGCAAATGGGCGGGAATGCTTATGTCAATATGCTTGATGCTAATGCTCAACGTGCTGAAGAGCGCCAGTGGAAACTTGATGACCAAGAAGCTCAAAGACAGTTTCAGAGAGAACAGCAAGACCGTTCCATTGCTAATCAAATGAGAATGTTCAATATGAGGCAACAGGCTGGTCAGCAAGCGGAAGCAGACAGAGAAAATCAGCTAAAATCAGCTCTTGAATCGGGTATGATAACGGCTGATGAGTATAATCAAGCCAAAAGGCGTGATTTATTGGGTGAGATTGCTAAAACTGTTGAACCCGATGTAACGGAAGAGCAGTCAAGAAAGCAAGCTCAAGACAGTATAAATCAGCTTGCCGGTGTTGCCGAAAGAAACAATATCGGAATATTTACCGACTGGAGAAGAAGCCACGGTTTGACTGGTGCGGAAACAGAGCGGGAATACGGACGTATTTCTTCAGCTGTTGCGGGGCTTGCACCGAGAGCGATTGCAAAACTTAAAGAATCAGGCGTTTCGGGAATTAACTCTTTGCCGGAGTTTATGACCTATATCGGACTTCCTCAAAACCCGACATCTGCACAAATTGCCGGTGCTATTCCAATGATGGCACAAATTGCCGGCGTTGACAATCCGCTTGCCAACCAACCAACCCAAGCCCAAAAGATGAAAGGCTTGTTTGGTAAGTCTAACGGAGTTCAAGTCGGACAACAGATAGGAAACTTCAAAGTCATAGGAGTTGAATAAATGAGATTTACAGTTCAAGCCCCTGACGGGCGGAAAATCACCCTTGAGGGCGATACTGCACCGACCGAGAGCGATTTGAATCAAATCTTTGGCATCCAGCAAGAGCCACAAAAAGACTACACTTTAGGTCGTGTTGCCGCTTTGGATAGCGGTGCTACCTTTGGTTTTGGCCGTAAGCTTGGCGGTTTAATCAACGCAATCGGCTCATATCCTGTTGATAGAATAGCCGAGGCAATGGGTAAAGAAAACACACCAAGTTTCAAAGACAGATATAATGAAATCGTTGACCCTGTTGTTGAGGCCAAAAAAGAGTATGAACAAGACAAGCCGGTTGAGGCGTTTGGTTTAGAGCTTGCCTCATCTTTTGCTAACCCTGTTAATATTAAGGCGGCGGGAACGATTGCCAAAGGAGCAACCAAAACCGCAAAAGCTTTGAGAAGTATAGGGGCTGGTTCGGCTGTCGGTGGACTATCCGCTATCGGGGCAACCGAAAACCTTGAAGACCTACCAGCGAATACCATAAAAGGAACGGCAACCGGCGGTGCTGTCGGAGCTGTTATTCCTTTGGCAGGAATGGCTATTCGCGGAACTGGCAAGGCATTAAAACAAGTTTTAGGTAAAACCACCGGTGCGGGTGATGTTGCGATTGCTGATGCCTTTAAGGCCGGACAGAATGCCGAAAAGGTCTTTCTTGATAAAATGAAAGGTTCAATTGATGCCGAGGGGCTTGAAAGGAAAGTTCAGAACAACTTTGATAAAATCAAAAAAGCCCGCAATATGACCTATGATGACGATATAACTCGTCTGAAACAAGCAACATATAATAAAAAGCTTGATATTAACCCTGTTATAAATGATGTAAAAGCAATCATACGACAAGAGGGCGGTGGGGCTGAATATTTAGTCGATGACGACACGGCGAGAGTTTTATCAAAAACAAAAGAAACGCTGAATAACTTTTATAAAGATAAAAGCCGCCACAATCTTGAGGGATTTGATAACCTGAAGAAAGCTCTTCAAAATATCAACACCAGAGAGGGAACTAATGCCGAGAGGGTAAAGACCCAAATCACAAACTCGGTAAAGGGGCAAATTCTTAAACAATCTCCTGAATATAAAGCAATCAATGATTTGTATGCAAGAGATACGGAGCTTTTGAACGACCTCAAAAAAGTATTTAGCTTGAACCGCAACGCCAATAGCGAAACCGTGTTAAGAAAAATCCAATCAACCGCAAGAAATAACGCAAACACCGACTGGAGTTATAGAGCGCAACTCTTAAAGAAACTTGACCCGGCTGGCGAGATTCAAAAAGAGATTTCAGCCAATGCGTTGAACACTTGGACACCGCGGGGCGGTTTGGGTGGAATTGTCGGATTTGGCGGATTGTTTGCCCGCGACCCTGTTTTGATTGCGGCTTCATCACCGCGGGCGGTTGGCTATGGTGCTTATGGACTGGGCAGACTTTCAAGCGCAATGCCCAATGTCCAAGCAAGCAAAATTTCACCTTATGTTGCACAATTAATCGGGGCTGAATAAAGCCCCTTTTTTATGGAGAAAAAATAAATGCCTTATGATGCGCAAGGCGTGTTCACACGCGTTATGAACTGGCAAGATGATGCCGCTAACGACATCTCTATTCTTGCCTCAAGACACGATGCCGAAGATGACAACTTTGCCAACGGTTTTAATGACGTTTTATGTAGGGATGGCCGTGCCGCTATGACCGGCAACCTTAAAATGGGCGGAAGTAAAATCACCGGTTTGGCCAACGGAACCAATGACAATGATGCAGTTAATAAGTCACAACTTGACGGAGTTTCATCTAGTGTCAGCACGTTGGGAAGTTCGGTTGTCAAACTGACCACTAACCAGACAATTTCGGGAACCAAAACCTTTAATTCAAGCCCCGTTGTCCCGACACCCTCGACAAGTGACAACTCTACAAAAGCGGCCTCGACTGCTTATGTAAATAACAAAGTCGCCAAACGTGTCGGCAACTGGGGAACGATGTCAACCATTACCGCGCTGACAAGTACTTCTTCGACCTACACGATGACAAATGACGGATTTATTGCACCGAGAATCAGAATCCAAAGACTTCAAACGGTTGGTTTCTTGGTCAACGGAAAAGAGATCATTTCTTATAAGTCATATCAGGGCGATGCCTCTGATGACTACGAAATCCAGTTTTCACCATTTCCGGTAGCCAAAGGCGATGTTCTTAAATACACCTCGACTGATTCAAGTTCGAAAGTGGTCAACGTTAAGTTTTGGGCGTATAGGGGGTGATAAAGATGGCTTGCAAAGGAAGAAAACGCAAATAATCGGGGCAGAAATGCCCCTTTTTTTATGGAGATTTTTAATGACTGGGCGTGTGATAAACAATTTAATTGAAGTAAGACAAGGCGACAGCTTTGTAATTGATTTTGAAATCAAAGAAAGAGGGAAACCCGTAAACGTAACTGATGCAACTTTGGTTATGGAAGTCAAAGATTCCGGCGGTAATACGATGTTCACTTGTATAGGTGATCATGTTGACGGCAGAAACGGAAAGATGCTCTTAAACATCACTCCTGATATGACAAACATCCCCGTGGGTGATTATCTCACTGACATACAGTTAATGAGTGGCGATGGTAGTGTAAATACTTTATTCCCCGCCAACGTTAACGCTGTTGGAACTTTCAGAATTACCGAACAAATAACCACCTACACACCAAGCCCCGAGCCGGAACCAGAGCCGGGTAGTGATAGTGATTCAGATTCAATTTAGGGGGAATAAATGGACACCAAAACAATTGAAGCCGTAATGAAAACGGTGACCATAGACACTAAAATTGACGGCGGTAAGGTTGAGGCGGTTATCGGCGAACGCGCCAGAATGGAAGTTGAGCGTGCCGTTTGCTACATTAAAAGTGGTAAAGCCGAGATTGATGCGGCCGTTGATGCCAGACTTCACGAAATCGACACCGAAGGTCAAGAATATGTAGATTTAGCTAAAGACTGGGCGATTAAAACCGATGGCACGGTTGACGGAGTTGATTATTCTTCAAAATACTATGCTCAATCTATTCTACCGATAGCTTCAGACATAACCACCGTTGCGGGGATTGCGAGCGATGTCAGCACCACCGCGGGGATTGCCTCGGATATTACATCGGTAGCCACGAATGCAACTGACATCAGCGCGGTAGCGGGGGATATATCTAATATTAACACGGTGGCGGGTGATATATCCAATGTCAACGCGGTTGCCGGTGATTTAAGCAATATTGATGCGGTCAATTCTAATAAAACTAATATTGATACCGTTGCGGGTGTAAGCTCTGACGTGACCACGGTTGCGGGAATCAGTTCAGATGTAACTGCCGTTGCGGGTAATTCGAGCGATATAAGCACGGTTGCGGGTATTTCGAGCGATGTTTCGACCGTTGCCGGTGATATATCTAACATAAATGCCGTTGCCGGTGATTTGACTAATATTGATAACGCTTCGGGATATGCCGCTCAAGCCAAGCAATACGCTATCGGTGACCCTACCGAGCCGACAGGTAATTCTGCTAAATATTGGGCGGAGCAGTCAGCAAGCGCGGCCGCAACTGTCAACGATGGAACTTTAACCATCCAGAAGAATGGTGTTGATGTTCAGACCTTTACTGCCAACGCAAGCACAAACGCAACAGCAAATATAACAGTTCCAACCGATACAGCTGACCTCACAAATGGCGCAGGATATATTACAGGTGTTGATTGGGGCGATATAGGCGGAACATTATCCGACCAGACCGACCTGCAGTCAGCTCTCAATACCAAACAAGACCTACTAACTTCAGCCAATGCAGGAACAGATATATCCATTACAGAGGGCAGTATAATTGAATCCACCACAGAAAGTGGCACAGGTTCGGTTACTTTAGCGAGCGCAAAAGCAAATGGATTAAGCTCTGTTAAACTATCTGGAGCTTTAACACGCTCGGCAACTCCGACCCCTGCAAGCCCTGCAAGTTTCACTTGTAATAATGGTGTGATTGGCGTAAGCGGTGGAAATATTATCACAACCGGCACGATTGAAACAGTAGAAGATGAACTTGGCAATACAGCAACAGCTGAAAGATTGTTGTCGTTTGATTCAGACCATACTGACGAGCAGGAAATCTTAACAGGTGCGATAACTCGTAGGGTTGGCATTAAGGTTTTAGATGGAACGGAAACGACCTCGTGGACAGTTCAATCCAACCGTGCTTATACTCTTAAGGCAAATTTAGGTATGAGCAACTGCCTGCAGCCGAGCGGAACAGGGACAAATAGTTTATTAAACTCGCACTTCTCAAGCAATACCATTAATAACTACGGAAACGTGTTATTCAATTACACGATGTCAAATATTGGCGTGTCTGATGTTACGAGTTGGAACAACTGGCTAGCGACACAATATGCCAACGGAACTCCTGTTATAGTTATCTATCCGTTAAATGCAGGTGCAACCGAAAGCGTAACGGCTCAAACATTAACCACCCAACTAGGAACAAATGTATTAGATATTACGCA
>Ga0310690_10005550_pt1 | contig 17039 bp, 14 predicted proteins | sample AusTroGonzalo_MG_2_FD_207661 | JGI IMG/M metagenome (GOLD analysis project Ga0310690, IMG submission 207661) | Bovine rumen microbial communities from tropical cattle in Woodstock, Queensland, Australia - Gonzalo_04 (v2) (version 2) | ecosystem: Host-associated > Mammals > Digestive system >...
TGGATCTTCTCATAAATAACCGAAATCTACGAAATTTCATGCTTTATATAATATTCCGTTATCATCTCCAAACCACTTTGAAATGTAATAATCATCTTCAGGTAATTCAGAAATAATAAATAATTCTGGATCTTTTCAATCTATTTGTACTGAACCATAAGATGAATCTGGTGCTGGTTGTCAGGCTTCTTGATAAAGTTCATAAGTATAAGGTTCTGCTAATAATGTTTCATCAGATCCCATTCATCCCACACGCAACGAAATCATTGTATGTCATTGATAAGTCTGATCAACATATTTATCAAATCTGATTAATAATGGGAGCTGTGAATCGTAATTTATACTATCTCCACTCATCATTCATGGCCCAAAACTTCATCATTCAAATGCTCATGGGAATGGCATATCTTCCCATCATTCTGGAGCTCATGCAGGCAGATTTTGTGTATCTCAAGACGAATTTTTGGCTCAAGGGAATCATCCTCATGGTCATCACATTTCTCATGGTCATCATCTTTTCCTATTTCCGTGAGCTCATCACATCATATTATTTTCTCAATTCTTATTTTTTCATTTTCATCTATCCATTCATTCAAAACTAGGTCATCATCCTCCTCAACCTCACATTCATCTTAAAGAAGAATTTCATTTAAGTCTGACTCATACATCTGAAATTAATACACCATCTATAATCACATCTGTTTTATACCAGTCTTTTTCTGAAGTACTTGAATATGTATCAATCATATCTTGATATTCTTCTTCAGTCATAAGAACTTTGATTTCATGAACTTGAGTAGTATCAAAAAGATCTATCGTATTTTCAATATCAAAATAATCCGTTGTTACCTCTCATTTATCTCAGATATTAATTGATATCACTCTATAAGTTCAATAATATATCAATACTCAAAGGAATAATACTCCTAGTAATATTAAGTACCGATACCTTTTCATAGTTAAAGACATGGTTTTATATTTATTTTATAAATGGTTTTCTGTGCAGGTCCCCCTTTGGTAAGGGGGAAGGTCGTAAGACCAGGGGGATATATAACATTTTAACTTTAATAAATATCCCTCCGCCCCGATTTATCGGGGCACCTCCCTTGCCAAAGGGAGGCTCTTTTATAAATCTGTAGTATTATATCATGTAATCAATGTTACGTTCAAATTATCATTCAGTTTTTTAATTTCTCATAAGAATTCTTGTTTCTTATTTGAGTTTTTCAAATCAACATTATAAACTAATTCAGTTAAAGCTCATCCACGCACTGAATCAATACTGATTAAATCTGATAAGTGCGTGTATTTTACGAATACATCATCAAACATATGGTCAAAATCTACTGTATTCTTAACCTGAATTTTTAAGATTTGACTTGTAGCTTCACGTTTGAACCAATCAAAGCGGTTCATAATGAAGATAACTAATGCTAATGCAACTGTAAATACCATAGCTAGTACGTAGAATTTAGTTCATGTTGCCATTCATATTGCCATAGCAGCAAACATAAATCCAATATCACGAGTTTCTTTCATTGCGTTCCTGAATCTGATAATTGATAATGCTCAAACCAAAGAGAACGCACGTGCAATATTAGATCATACTATAAGCATAATTACACATACAGTCATTCACATCATAACCAAAGTGAATACGTAGCTCTGTGTATAAGATGTTCCACGGTGAGTTTTCTTATAAACCCATCATAAGAATGCAGTAAGAACGAAACTTAATAACATTCAGATTGTTAAATCCATTACTGAGAATGTTCATGTAAGATCTTGAATAGATCATAATGACTCTGTAAATTGTTGAATAAAAGCTTCCATTTGTATTTATATTTAAAGAATAAAAAGGACTTGATTTTCTGTGCCCCTTTACTGAAAGGGGCTGTCACGAAGTGACTGGGGATTTTTAAGCGTTTGGTAAATAAAAATCCTCCACCGCAAGCGGTCCCCCTCCTTTCTTAAAGGAGGACAATATTTTACACCACTACATCATCAGCTATATAGAATATCGTACGAGGTACGGCTTCAGATGTTTCTAATCATTGACAATATTTACTCACACGGATTAGACGAAAGTTGTAACTTGCAATCATTTCAGTTAGCCAATAAGGCACACGTTCATTAGCTTTAACTTCCATAATCACTTTATCAGGAGATACCATAAATTCTCATATCTCTTTATCTGCTAAATTCAGATTTTTCTTTCTATAACGGATATTCGTATCAAATGTCACACGTAATCATGTATCATAATCTGTCCCAAAATAAGCATTTCTCATATAGCTAGTTATACAACTCGGTATCAAATTATTCTGCTTTATGAATTGATATAACTCAAATATCACTGGCTCATCTCTCTTTTCATATTCTGGAATAATACCACGGTCACAGAAATCCAAAGCTTCTTTGTAAGTCATAGGAACTCTTCTTTTCTGTGTTACACGATCTACTCTTTGCTTGATCTCTACATACACTATTGAGTCATCTGTTAACGGTTTATCTGTTTCGTATTGTCTTATTCTGAGTTTGCGTCTATATTTCAATCAATCTAATTTCTCCCAATAGAAACGATAATCATCAGTATCATAGTAAAGACTTGAAAGTGTATATAATCAGTTATCTTTTTTACTGTATGAATCAGGAATTACATACTTTTTCAAATCCTCCTGGAGTTTTTGAGCAGTATCGTATGATATCAGATATTTCAATTCAAAACGATTGAATTTCCTAATCGCTGATAGCTTTTCATTTCACGCCATTTTGAATTTTGTTTATATAAAAGTGGTGGCATTATAATCACGCACCTTAAATTAATCTTAAAGAAAAAATAAATCTGATTTTCAATTTGTTCTTGAAATTATGTCTAATTTTTTATCAGACTTTCCTTTGACTTTAATTGCTCAAATCATATAATTCATATCAGATTTTTAATAATTTTTAAATTTAATTATGGATTATTCTCTTGATAGTATCGTTGCATGGGCAAAAAGAAGAGCTTTCACATTCCCATGATCAGACATATATTGATGATTAGCCAATGCTTGGGATTTATGACCATACTGAGTATTATTACGTAAAAATATTTTAGATGCTTGGTGGAAACACTTCGTTCAAGAACGCCAAGATATGGTTGGATTGGATGCATCAATTTTGATGAATCCGAAAGTTTGGGAAGCTTCAGGTCATGTATCTTCTTTTTCTGATCCACTAGTTGATTGTCGTAAATGTAAATATAGAGATAGAGCAGATAAATTAATTGAAGAACATATCAATAAAAATTCATTAACTCTAGAACAAGTTAGAGAAAAAATCGATGTAGACAATATGACACCAGAGGCTTGGACATTTGATCAACAGACAGCTTTTTTGGCTGAGTTTAAAGTAAAATGTCCAAAATGTGGAAGTTGTGATTGGACTGAGCCAAAGAAATTCAACCTTATGTTCAAAACACAACAATGAGTAATCGATTGAGAATGAAAAGATATCTATCTTCGCCCAGAAACTGCTCAATGAATTTTTGTTAACTTCAAAAACATCTTAGATACAACCAGAATGAGAGTTCCTTTCTGAGTAGCTCAAATTTGAAAATCTTTCAGGAATGAGATTACTCCAGGTAACTTCCTATTCCGCGTACGTGAATTTGAGCAAATGGAAATAGAATTCTTCTGTGAAGCAGATGAAAAGAAATGACTAGAATGGTTACAAAACTGGAAAGAAACTTGTGAAGAATGGTGGATTGAAAAGATAGGAATCAATAAAGAAAAACTCCGTTTCCGTCAACACGACCCTAAAGAATTAGCATTCTATTCTAAGTGAACTTGGGATGTTGAATACTTATTCCCATGGGGATGGTGAGAATTACAAGGAATTGCATATAGAACAGATTATGATCTTCAACAGCATATGAAATTCAGTTGAAAAGATATGCAATATACTGATCCAATGACTGGGGCTAGATATGTTCCACATTGTGTAGAACCATCTTGGGGATTAACAAGAGCTGTACTCACAGCTATGATTGACGCATATGATGAAGAAGAATATACAAACTGAAACTGAGAAAAGGAAACTAGAACGGTAGCTCATTTCCACAAAAACATTGCTCCAATAAAATTTGCTATTTTGCCTTTAGTTAAGAAAGATGAAAAGCAGGTAGAAATCGCTGAAAAGATTTTCCATGATTTATCAAAGGATTATTTCTGTGAATATGATGATAATGGAGCTATTGGTAAAAGATATAGAAGACAAGATGAAATCTGAACTCCTTATTGTATTACGGTAGATCAACAAAGCACTGAAGATTGAGAAACTGTTACAATCAGAGATAGAGATTCTATGCAACAGAAAAGGATTAAGATTTCAGAAATCGCTGATTACATGAAATAATATTTTATTTATGTAAAAAGATTATGAAGAAGCTTATCAAAAAACTTATTAGATACGATAAAATATATGAATCATTAAAAGATAGTATTTTTTACCAAGCTTACAAAAAGGCTCGTGCAAGAATAGCTAATATATTATATGACAATCCATCTAAAGACTTTTTCATTATATGAGTTACTTGAACCAACTGAAAGACAACGGTTGTAAATCTTTTGCATAAAATATTAAATGATAATATTGCTCCAACTGTTGCTATAAGCACAGCAAATATTAAAATTTGAGACCAAGAAATAGAAAACAAAAAGAAAATGACATCATTAGATTGTTTTGATTTACAACAATGTTTAGCCACAGCTAAGGCTTCATGATGTAAAATTGCGGTACTCGAAACTAGTTCTCAATGATTAGACCAATATAGATTTGAATGAATAAAATTCGATTTTGCAGTACTTACAAATATTACCATGGATCATTTGGATTACCATAAAACTATGGAAAACTATGCAAAAGCCAAAAAAAAGTTGTTTAGGTATGTACTAACCAATTGAAAAGATAAGAAATATGCCTCATTTTGCACAGATGATAAAATTGGTAAAAAATGGTTTGAAGAAATGGCTTTTGATCAAAAAGTTTCATATAGTATACACAATTCTGCTGTAATCAAAGCCACAAAGATAGAAGAATGACTAGAGTGAACTTATTTTGAATTTTCATATTTATGACAAAAATTCTCTGGAGTAACTCAATTAATATGATCATACAATATATGCAATATAATGTGAGCCATCTCTGTTGCTGTTAGCTTGGGGTTACCAATGGACCCCATATTAAAATCCGTAGAAGATTTTAGTGGAGTAGCTTGAAGAATGGAGCCTATATATACAGAATGAGTTAAATATTATATAGATTTTGCCCACACACCAGATTGATTAGAAAAAACTTTGAGTTTTGCTAACACAAACAAATGAGAATGAAAACTAATTGCTATAGTTTGAGCTCCCGGTAATCGCGACAAAGAGAAACGTCCAATTATGTGAGACATAGCTGTAAAATATGCTGATGTAATAGTATTTACTGATGACGACCCAGATACTGAAAATAGGTTGAGCATCTTAAACCAATTATCAAAAGCAATTCAGCAAAAATGATATCCTAAAAACAAAAAAGTATTCATCATCCCCGAAAGAAAATATGCTTTACAATTTGCTTCAGAAATCGCAAAAAAATGAGATGTTGTAGTTTCTTGCTGAAAATGACATGAACAAGTACAAATAACAAACTTTGGGAAACGTAAACGAAGCGATAAAGGGATCCTTTCTGATATCCTCACATCTCAAAAAAAGCTGATTCTTAATTCAAAGGAAATTAAAAAAGCTTATTTAGAAAATCTAAAATACGAAAAAAGTCAGCACCACATTACTACTAAACAGTATTATTCAGACATAGATGAGATTACTACTGACAAACCTTCCTGAATGTTTAAACGTATTGATTAATAATGCTTGAGATATTAAAAGATTCTGAATATGTAGTACTAGATTTAGAGACTACATGATTGACTCCATATAGAGAATGAATTACTGAAATAGCTGCAATTAAATGCAAAGATTGAGAAATAATTGAAGAATTTCAAACTCTAGTAAATCCCGAAAGACATATTCCAAACTGAATAGTAAAGCTGACTGGAATTACAAATGAAATGGTTTCAGATGCTCCAACGATTAATGAAGTTATGCCTAAATTCTCTGAATTTCTATGAGATGCTATAATAGTCTGACATAATGTTAGTTTCGATTTCAGATTTTTAAGTTACTACCATTATCAATGTATGTGAACTTATCTTGAAAATGAAACAATTTGCACATTAAAAATAGCAAGAAGATTATTACCAGAACTACAAAACAAAAAACTATGAACAATATGTGAATATTTTTGAATTACTAACGAAAGAGCTCATAGAGCTATGTGAGATACTCGCGCTACACTAAAGGTATTACAAAGATACCAAATGATGGAGATAGAAAAAGTAAATCAAAATTTCTAAATATTATTTGATTTTCTATATACAAATATTTATATTACATTTGCTATGTGCTTATACGGTATAAGCACGAGCCCAACCCATAAATAAAAATAAAATTATGCAAAATTATGTTAAATTCTATTTCCGAATCTGAAAGAGTTGCTAGGCAGCTTGTTTCAGCCATCTCTCCTGCTCTTCCTGCATCAAAGGAGAAAATCATGGATGCCTGCGAGGCATTTGTCATCCCTCAACTAGTGGACAACACTCCAGCTAGTTTAGCTCAAGCTATTTTCGCGGTTTACGACTATAGCTCAGATGTACTATCCCAATATCCATCACTCCAGTGTGACATCGACGATGAGATACTAGAACCATTGTGGAACTTGGGAGAACAGATTGCCCAATACGACAGCATTTCTGTCGCTCAACAAACGGTTGAAAACTGGGTAGAAGATAGAACTGTGTGGTAATAACCACTCGGACAGATGTGAGAATTGGCTTTCCATTCTCGCATTTTTGTTTCCATTGAATTTTATTATATTTTTTTTATAGTTCAGCCAATAATAAATCTGATTTTTTTATTTTATTAAAAATAATAAATTATGAAAATCTTAGTACTTAATGCTGGAAGTTCATCATTAAAATTCACTATGTTTGACCTACCAAACAAAGAAGCCATTGCTAGTTGAGTTTTTGAAAGAATTTGATTACATGAGAGTTTCTATACTATCAAATATAATTGAGAAAAAATCAGAAAAGAAGCTGATTTACAAAATCATTCAGTTGCTGTTGAATACTTAATTCATGACCTTCAAGAATTATGAATCGTAAAATCTCTTGATGAAATTGAATGAGTTTGACACAGAATTCTTCATGGTTGAGCAGAATTTAGCGCTCCAACTTTACTAGATGAAGATGTTGTAAAACGTATAGAAAAATATAACGAACTTGGACCATTACACAACCCAGCAAACATCGCTTGAATAAGAGCTTTTATGAAAGCATTACCATGAGTTAAAAATGTATGAGTATTCGATACTGCATTCCATCAAACAATGGATCCTGAACATTTCTTATATCCAGTTCCTTATGAATGGTATGAAAAATATGGAGTAAGAAGATATGGATTCCATGGAACTAGCCACAGATATGTTTATCAAGAAATTTGTAAATATTTAAACAATGATAAATTAAAAGTTATTACATGCCATATCGGTAATGGATGAAGTGTTACTGCTATTGATGCATGAAAAGTAATCGAAACATCAATGTGATTTACTCCATTAGCGTGAATTATGATGTGATCTCGTTCTGGAGATATAGATCCAAGTGTTCTAGAATTCATTTGTAACAAAAAATGAATTACTATTTGAGAAGCTACAAATGAATTAAATAAAAAAAGTGGATTATTATGAGTAACATGAATTTCATCTGATTCAAGAGATGTAGAGAATGCAGCCGCAGAAGGTAACGAAAAAGCAATTCTTGCCCAAAATATCTATGCACAAAAAATTGCTAACTATATAGCAATGTATAACAATATGTTAAACTGAGCTGACGTTATAGTAATGACTGCTTGAGTATGAGAAAATAGTAAGCTTACTCGTAAAATGGTTATCGAAAGAATTAAATCACTATGAGTAAAATTAGATGAAGAAAAGAATGATTTTAGATGAGAATTTAGACTTATCTCTACAGATGATTCGAAAATTCCTGTATATGTTATTCCAACTAATGAGGAATTAATGATTGCCCAAGATACTTATGAATTAGTAAAATAATCTTAGAATAACAAACTTTAAGATACAAAAAAGCCGAGAGATAGATATTCTCTCGGCTTATTTTTCACCACAGAAGAGATTACAAACCCCCATCAATCATCTTAGAGGTAACCCTTTTATAGGCCCTCATCCAATCGTATTTCTCAACCATATCATAGATATAGCTGAGATCCTCTTTGCCTTCATATTCATCGAGGAAGAGACAGAGTACTCTGTCTTTTTCTTTCTCGACATCTTCTTTGATTGCGTAGATGTCCTCTTCATAAGCCGCATCAGCAATTTCTTCTGCTAATTGGTAACTAGAAGATTCCGAATCTGCAAACGCCAGGACAAAGAGATAATCTCCCGGGTGCCTATCAAGGAACCTTGTAAACAATAAGTTCCTTTTCTCATAGTCAAGGAATCGTGCAATGTAAACAATTCCCACATAGTTGGAATTTTCAACCAACTGTCTCTTTTGGGCTGAAATCTTTATGACCAGCCTATTCCTCTTGGAGTTAATTGCATCTAACTCCTTAAGAAGTTGTCTCAATTTTTGTTCAGTTTTTTCACCCATATACTTGTGTTTTGGTTATATTTCAATAATATACTAATTTATTTATAAATGTCAAGTTATAAAAAACCAACTAACCATCTAATTCAAGCACAGGATTAAACATTTTTTGAATATTGAAATAAATAACTATAACCATAGAATATCATGCGTTTAATTAAATAAATTATATCTTATTATGATCATAGACGCACATACACACTTAAATACTGATCAATTATACCAAGATTATAAAAGGTATTTGGAAAACTTCGAAAAAGTTTGAGGGAAAACGTTGGTGAATGCATGAGCAAATAATGAATATAATAAAAAATGAATAGAGATTACCAAAGAGTCATCAAAACTTTTCCCATGATTAAAAGTAAAGACTGCAATATGACGACACCCATGCGACATACCACACAATAAGCCCGATTTCATACCTCTTATAAATGAATTAGAACAATTATACATAAACAATAAAGAAGATATTGTTGCTATATGAGAATGTTGAATAGATCTTCATTTCCCAGAGAACCCAACAGTTGAAGTACAACAACATGCATTAAAACTACAAGCCCAACTAGCAAGAAAATTAAATCTTCCATTGATGATACATTCTCGTGATTGATTTTATGAAACTATGGAAATTCTAAAAGATTTTTCAGATTTAAAAATCTATTTCCATGCATGGTGATACTGACCAGAAGAATTGAAAGAATGTGAAAAAACGTTCCCAAAACTACGAATCGGTTGCACAAACGTAATTGAATATCCTAGTGCGGAGAAAATACGTGAATCTATTCGTAATATCAAAACCGCAAAAATTTTAACAGAAACAGATGCTCCTTTTCTACCTCCACAACTGATGCGTGGACAACAAAATGAGCCAGCATACGTGACTTATGTATATGATAAATTGTGCGAATTGCTGAACATAAATAAAGTTGAATTAGAAAAAATTATCGAAGAAAATACAAAATCTCTATATCAAATATAAAAAGCTGAATAAATCAGCTTTTTATTTATATTGTTTCATCTTCTAACAATTTCACACACTCTTTACCAAACATTTCGGCAGCTTCTGGGCCATTTGCCGTAACTATATTCCCATAACGAATGACTGGTTCATCTTGCCAACATCATCCAAATCACTCTATAAACTTTTTTTGCAATCATTCATCATCTCGCGAAGTTACTATTTTGCAATTGAATACTCAACTTTCACTTACAACCATTGGTGCTATGCAAATAGCTCATAGCTTCTTAGCTTCTTGAGCTATACGTAAATAATCATCATTATGCAAATATTGAGTCAATGCTCATCATCATCAAACATAAATCACCATTTCAAATTTATCTCAATGTACTTCATTTAAACTATAAGCTGCATCAATTTTTAAACCAAACACTCAAACACACTGTCACTTCCTTCATGCAGCAATAGTTATTTGTGCATTAGCTTCTTGTAAAGCTTCATATGCCGCTGAAAATTCATGGTCCTGAAACCCATTATTCGCGACAATCATAAGAACAGTTTTCATCTTCATTATATACGAGATAAAATCTGACTATATTATCAGAGTAAATTTTCAAATATAAAAAGCAAGAGATAAACAAAATATAGATATGTCATTATATCAAAAAACGATAATTGCTTTTAATCTGAAAATCGGTATATTATAAGAGTACATTTATATAAAAAATATACTATGAAAATATGACTAGTCTGAGCTACAAATGTATGAAAATCCACTCTTTTCAATAGATTGATTGGACAATTTCGTGCGATTGTAACAGATATCCCATGAACTACAACAGACATAATTCAACATAAAGTTCAATCTGACTCTTGATCTTTCACTTTTTTTGATTCTCCTTGATTATTAGATTTTACGGATGAATTGGAATATATTCAGCAAATTATAAAAGAATCTGACTACTTATTATTCTTAATCGATGACACCGTATGAATCACAGCAAAAGAACAACATATTTTGGAATTAATTAGAAAGGAGAAAAAACAAGATTGTACGTTACTAATCGTAAATAAACTTGATGTAAAACGAAAAGAATCTGAAACTCAATTAGCTGTATCTGATTATTTCACATTATGATTATCTAACGTAGTTTGAATATCTGCAAAACACGAAAGAAACCTTGGAGAAATTGAAAAAAATATTACATCATTTTATAATAAACGAAAAAAAACTCATCAAGATGAAGAAGAAACTGTAGAGCCATTCAGAATTTGACTTGCTATTTTATGAAAACCTAATGCCTGAAAATCTACATTGTTGAATACTTTAGTCTGAAAACCTTTGGCAAAAGTTGCTGATGTCGCCTGAACTACTAGAGATTATGTTGCTGGAAACTTTTCTCGAAAAGGTAGAGATTATATAGCTTACGACACAGCATGAATTAAAAAACGCTGAAAAATCCACTGAATAGAAAAAATTGCTTACGATAAAACCAAAGCGATGCTTGAATTTGTACGTCCAGTAGTAATTTTTATGGTAGATTGTACTCAATGAATCACTCACCGTGATATGACATTATTACAAGAAGTTCATCAGCTCGCATTGCCTATGATTTTCGTATTAAATAAAGTCGACCAGGTAAATCCAAAGGCCGTGGATGCTATGATAAAAAATACTCAGACTTATTTAGATTTTGCGAAATATTTACCTATCGTCCCAATGATAGCTACTAAGTGAGAATGAATTGATGATGTAATGCAATTCGTTTCCATTTTGCAGAAAGAAAATACGAAAAGAATCGCAACTAGAGATTTAAACGAAGCTCTACAGCATGAAATGATTCAACGTCCTCCTCGTTTTCCAAAGAATAAGATTTGTAAAATACTCTACGCTACTCAAATCGCAGTTGATGCTCCGACTTTTATAGTTTTTGTAAATCATAAAGCTCGCGCAAATTTTGCGTTTAAGAAATGGGTTGAAAATAGTATTAGAAAGAATTTCTGATTCGTTGGAGTCCCTATCGTAATTAAATATCGTAACCGCTGAGAAAGCTGAAAAGAACGTGACATATTTGTTAAATATAACGAAGAAGATGTAACTAATGCAGGATTAGAATCTATACAACCTTGAGATGATTTTGAAGAAGAAGCTCCAGTAAAAAAAACTAGAAAGTCTGATCAAACTGAAAGAAATCCATATACAAATAAATGAGTTCGTAAACGAGAAAAACATGTAAGTAAGTATGATGAAGTTAAAAAAACAAAGAGCCAAAAATTCCCAACTGATGATGAATCAGATTTGAGAAATAATAAATCAAACAAAACTTCAAGACGTGATGCAAAAAAAACTAAGAAAAAGAATCAATACTCTAATATCAAATCAGCAAATCAATGAAAGCTAAACGCAATGTTTGCTGAAGCTTATTGAGATAAAACTCAAAAAAAGAAAAAGAGAAAATAATAGATGAAACAACGACTTAACTATTTATAAAATATATTTGAAATATTAAAAAAGATTATGCAATGCCAATTCGCAAAAGAATCTTAATTACATAATCTCAATAAATACCATAAAATTTTCAGGTTTTATTTAAGTTTTTTGTGTAATCTTGAAACAAAGAAATAAGAGATTCACATCAAAAGTCATATAATCATTACTATTTCTACAATAAATAATACTAAAATAGATCCCCAATTTGAGAACAAACTAGAAGTTAGTGTGGTTCAAAACAACTGAGACATATAATAATCAAAAACTCATAATGATGATAAAGTTAACAGCAAAGAAAGCATAAATCATCAAATGATTGCATACAATATTAACCATAAGAATGGCATTATAATCTGTGATTTAGATGCTCACAATAGTTTTTTGACTTGGATATCGTTCCAAAATGCGTTAAATATTGTACGCAGAAAAAATATAGCAAATGAAAGTATAACTGCTGCGATCACAATAACTAGTGACACAGCCAATATTTGAACAAAATTTGACAATTTAATCACATTAACGATTCTTGTTTCTTGTTCTTCCAAATTTTCTACCTGATCTAAATCCTGAACATTTAAAATAATATCCTTATTTTCCAGCATAACTGTCTGCAATGTCTGATACTGAGATTTATCAGAAAATGTTACATAAAGTGTGGCTGGTAATGGATTTGTCATTCAAAATTTTTCCAAACTTCATGTCAATTCAGGTAATCTTTTATTCATAAATTCCATTGCATCTTCCTTGGTTAAAAATTTTACCTGTAATCATGCATCCTCCAATTTATCTTTTAATATAATTACCTGCTTATAAGAATTACTTTGCGTTTCTACATCATCTCTAAGATAAAAATACATACCCAACTTATCTCTCAATGAATCATTTAATGTATTTCCATACATGGAAACTCACACCAAAATATTCAATAGAAAAAGCAAGAAACCAGACAATACACTAATCCAAATCATCTGTCCTTTATAAGTACGGAAAATTGATTTTACATCATCTATAAATGGCATAGATGATTTGATTTCTTTTTTATGTATAAATCTTTTTAATTTTTCCATCTTTGTTCAATAAATAAAATAAAGAGCTATTTTTCTAAATTAAAACGATTCTTTCATTCCAAGAATTTTTTAAACAACGCTACTTTTTTATCATACCAAGCCAGTGGTTTATCAACAATTTTTAATTCTCAGTGGTGATAATCGAAAAAATCAATCATTTCTCCAGATTCAGAATAGTCCTCATCCAATATCGCTAATTGAATGATATTATAAATAAGTTCTGCATCTAGAGAGTTCTTCTTAAATGCTTTTTTTAAAATTTCTCTTCCTTTCTCGCGATTTCCATATCGATACTCACTCAATCAAAAACAACGTATTATTTCATAGTTCTCTCAATTTGTAATTTGCATTGCTTGTTTTAAGTAAGAACGAGCTTCTTTCCAATTATTTCTTTCCATCTCAAGTAAACCCTTAACGTATAATCAAAGTGGATTATCTTTTTTAGTTGAATTTAGAAAACTTACAGCTTTATCTGCTCAATCCATATCACCCTGACGATACAGAATATCTGTAATCATAAGTAATGCTTGTTCATTTTTGGGATCACGAGTCAAAATACTGTTTACCATACTTATAGCTTCATCATATTTTCATTCATCGGCAAGTTGACTAATCTCCTCTAAGATTTCTTCAGGAATATAAGTATCCATATTTTCGTATTCAAATAAAAATTATAACAATTAAATTATAACACAAATAATACAAAAAATCAAAAAAACCAACAAATTCATAAAATTTTCATCTTTACTTTTATACATAAAAATATGTAGGAAATATTTGCCTTATAATAATATTTCACATTAACACACTTGACAATAGCATTAAAATTGTTATTATTTAGTGTAGATTGTAATAAAAATCTTTTTTTAACTTAAAATTTGTGAGATATAACCATGTCATCTCTTAAAAGAGTCGTACAAAATATTTGAGAACATATACAAGATGCCTGAAAAGATATTCAAAAATCCACCGAAGATGGAAAAGATTTTTTACGCAATAATATATTAAGACAGCCTCAAACGCTAAGAGATTATAATATTACAGCTACCCTAACTCAGAAAGAATTATTAGATACTTTGAAGGGGTTTCACAACAGTAACATACAAAACATAAAAAGCTGAATCGCTGAAGATTTATTACTAACTATGGATAGAAAAAATTTTCCTATTAATGAACATAAAATAGAAAACATTTATCGAGAAATTATAACCATAGAAGATCTTTATAATTATGAAGGAAACGAAATTATCGAGGAAATCCAAAGTCTATTAGATTTAAGCAATAAAATTCAGCCAAAAGATGCAATTATGAGAAAAATAAAAGAGACTTTTAAAAATAATAACAATGTATTAACACCAACGAAGCAAAAAGTCATAAAATGGATTTTAGAAAATAACCAATCAGGTGAAATTCACGAAGAAGAGCTAAAATCAGACTTAAAGCTTGAGTACAAAACAAAAGCTGTAGATGATGCTTACGAAATTATCACAAATAAGTTTACTATAAAAATTTATCAATTGCTTTGCCATGAGCGAGAAAAAAACGAGAAGCAAGAAAGCACATTAGAAACAGCTAGAGAAATTTTCAACCAAGCTAAAGAGTTTTCATTAAAACAATCAAAAGAATACACTTTACAAAAACTAACACCTCAAGATATTTTCAGTTTGCAAATATACAATTACAATAGTAATTTTTGGAATACACATGTAAAAGATGGAAACAACCCTAGTGATTTGATATTATTTAAACCACATACACCCAGACCTCCAAAACCTAAGATTGAATGGCCAGCACATCCAAAATATCATGATTTTGAATATGTAGAAGACTATGAACGTGCAGAACAGGAACGAAACGTTAAAACAAGACAGTTAAAAAAGATGCCCGAATATAGAAAACGAAATGAATGGACTGAAAAGACCGAACGGATGAAAGATATTTTGCAGGCAGTTGTAGATTTATGACCATTAAAAAAAATATCAAACTGAATAGTAAAGCGTATTAGTGCCGTATTGGACCGAACTGTATGAGCATGAGTTCAGCGTACAATCGAAACTGTATTCCGTCCAAATATTCTTGAAATGTCTCCTGAAGAAGAGGAACTCTTAAGACATATTTTGGTAGATGTATATCATGGAGGTAAAAAATGTTTCATAGTATTAAACCATGAAACATTTGCGAATATACCAATGACTATTGTAAAATTTATGCAAGTAGCCCATGAAATGAACATGGAAAACATTAATGAGCATTTTACTACAATAATCTGACCTTTACTTGCTACACACAGAAAACAAAATGCTCTATTGAATTCTCTGTCAAGTATATTGGTAACACACCCTGCAGATAACAGGATTCCATGAGCAAAGAGAATTTCAAATCACCAACAGCAAAACGCATGATCTCAATTCGAAAAAGACTTAATAGAAAAGAAGGAACATGATGAAATTAATGGAAATAAAAAGAATAAAGACTGACAAATATATTTTTGCGCACCAAGCTGAACAAGAGATATAGTACACTATTCAGATAATTGAATCCCTCAAATCTTCATACCAGATGCATCGTGGTGATCCAATATAACTACAGCAAAATTAATAAGTCGTTTACATTCACAAAACCCAGATTTAAGAGTTTATGCTGTTTCAACAAACACAACAGAGCTTAAAAGACCGAATCAAGAACAATGAGTTTCTCCAAACAATAACAAATGGAATAAAAACGCAACTGTATCGATGCACCTAAAAGAAATTAATGCAGAAGATTTTTCCGCTGGGAAAACAACTGAAGAAATAACTAAAAACATAATATCGGCCATACTAAGTGGAATTGATTACCCAATACCATCATACAAGACAAGAAAACCATCAAGAAACCCAATTAAAAGACACCGAAACAAATGAAAACAATACTATGATTATGATGAAAATGGTAAAGTTAATGAGGTACCATGTGCAATACCGTTACCAACCATAATTTTTCAGTACTTAAAAAAGTTCACAAAAACTCCAGAATATGCAAAAACTTGAAAATTACCAGAATGTTTCTTTGATAAAGAATGAAGACTAGATCTAAACAACGAAGTATTTAAATTATTACAAGAATTTTCAAAAACTAATGAATACTCTAGAGACAAAAAGATACCTCCAGAATTATTTGATGAAAATTGATATATAAACTTAGAATTACTCAAAGCTAAGATTGAAAACAATCAGATAAAATAATAAAATTTTAGCTTGTCTTGTATTTTCGTTAAATATTTCTATTCTTTAATCAGAATTTATTTCTATTTTGAGAATGAATTTAGAAAAACTTTTCTGAAGTAAAACCAAGGTAGATATACTAAAATACTTAGTTTTTCGTAGACAATGAATTTCTATGAGGGCATTGGAGAGTGAAATCTGATGGACTTTCCCTGCTATCAAAAAACAGGTAGATTCTTTGGAAGAATCGTGAGTATTAGATATCCAAAAAGATAATTCAGGTTTTTCTATTTCTATAAAAAAAGAATATTTCGATTTATTTAAAAAGATATTCTTTACAGCTCTAAAATCTAATTTGACTAACCTATTCAATACTTATTCAGTAATGATAAATAAGTATTTCTTATGAAAGATTTTCTGAGTACCGCTAGATATGGATATTGTAATAATTTATCAACATATGGAGAAACCTCAAATAGATGAATTAAAAAGCTGAATCTCCGAGTTATTTAGAGAGTTTTTTATTGAAAATGCTTCGATAGTATTTATGTCGGTAGAAGAACGA
>Ga0310690_10005556_pt1 | contig 17028 bp, 12 predicted proteins | sample AusTroGonzalo_MG_2_FD_207661 | JGI IMG/M metagenome (GOLD analysis project Ga0310690, IMG submission 207661) | Bovine rumen microbial communities from tropical cattle in Woodstock, Queensland, Australia - Gonzalo_04 (v2) (version 2) | ecosystem: Host-associated > Mammals > Digestive system >...
CTCGTCGAACCACGACTGGCAGTCCCATAGCGTGTCGTCAGCGTCAAACGCTACCACGCGGATGTCGTCCCATCTTTTCATCATGGGCGCTGACGTTATTTGACAGGTTTAGCTGACACCAGCTTGTTGAGAGCAGGGATGATACGCTCGGCAGCCTCCTTCTTGCGCAAAGGATGAATATCATTCCATTCGCCCAAGTCGAAGATGTCAACAGCCTCAGCATAGGGGTCTCTGTCAGCAGCCAAACGCTGTTGCTCGCGCAACCGTCCCCAGTTTTTGTACCCAGGGTCGTTGGGCTTCATGTAGTTTGCCAACTGAACAATGCAGAAAGGCAGCGTCGGCTCATTCCACAATGCACGCCAAGAGCCCATCAACTTTGCCAACAAGTCGGCATAGGGTTCAGGATTGCCAGAGTTCGACTCACCCTGATACCACACGACACCACTGATGGCATAGGGAGCCAGCGGATAAAGGACCGCATTATACAGCGTAGTCGGAATGTTTTGCAGCGAGATATCACCACTGGGACACGACGGCATCTCTGCTCCGACGTGCATCTTCCACTGGTCGCCGAGAGGAATGATGTCCTTTGGCATGGGATTCTGCGAGAAGCGGTCGTCGCCAAAGGCAATCAGATAGGGCTTTTCTGGAATGAAATGCACAGCTCCGTATTTATTGATAAAACGTACGGCAATCACATTGTCGCCTTCTTTGAGCAGTCCCTCAGGAATGTCATAGCGACGTGGAGGATACTGGTAATAAGTATGACCAATCTCCTTGCCATTGAGATAGGTGATATCCTGGTCGAAGAGCGTGCCTAACAACAATCGGGCAGGCTTTCCCGCGTGATCCTTATTTATATATATATGCTGACGGAGCCAAACGGAACCAATGCCACGCCAGTTCCAATCGTTCTGGTTGATGGTCTGCCAGTCGGCATCCTGATAGGTAGGCAGGGAATAAGACTGTGTGGCATCAAGTTTGTTGAGCAGTTCCTCCCAACGCTTGTTGGCCTCGTTGTTAGCCTGCATTTGAGCACGTACATAATTATCGCTCTGATAGAATGCCAGTTTCGTGATTTGCATAGGATAGTCGGTCATCAGCGAATCGGCACTAATCCAAGCCTCAATGGGCGTACCTCCCCAGCTGTTGACGATAATACCCTGAGGAACACCAGTCTGCTCGTTCTTCAGCTTGCCAAAAAACGAGCCCAGCGCAGAGAACAGCCACGCATTCTCCTTTGTCAACGGCTTCCAGTTGATAGAGGTGGGACGGATGTCATCTTTCACCCCATGCGTACTCGTCTCGTTCTGAACGCGGAACAAACGCACCTTATCGTTGCCAAAATGGTCGATTTCATCGACATATTGTGGATAGACACGCTCGACGGTCACGTCCACATTCGACTGTCCAGAAAAGAGCCACACATCGCCTACCAACACGTCCGTAAGGGTGATGGCATCGGCGGGAGACTCGCCAACCACGTACAAAGTGTAGGGACCTCCTGCCTTCATCTTCGGCAGATCGATACGCCAGCGTCCCATTTCATCGGCAACAGTGGCATACTGCCGTTTATTCCAACGAATCATCACTTTTTCCTGTGGGTTAGCCTTGCCCCATACAGGGATAGTTTTGTTACGCTGAAGAACCATTCCCGACTGAAACAATTGCGGGAGTTGCACCTTGGCTTCTGTGGACATGATGCCCGTCAGTGCCAAAAAGAAGAATAAGATTTGTCTTTTCATTGCTTTATAGTTTTGTGCAAATGTAGTAAAAAAAAGTGAAAAAACCATCATATTAAGTCGTTTTTTTGATGTATGCAACAAAAAACTATACTTTTTGTTACACACAAAAACGTCGATTTCAGCGTTATTTACTATCTTTGCACTCAGAATTTATTAAAATCTATCAATCAATATGACACCTAACGAAACTCAAGGAGCAAAAGGCTTCTACAAACTCAACTGGTTGCAGCGCATCGGATTTGGCTCTGGCGACCTGGCTCAAAATCTTATCTTTCAGGTAATTTGCACCTACCTGCTGTTCTTTTACACCGATATTTACGGACTTACGCCCTCTGCGGTGGCTGTCATGTTCCTCGTAGGTAATGTGGCAAACGTCATTTGGGACCCTATTGTGGGTACGTTAATCGACAAGAGCAATCCGCGCTACGGAAAATACCGCTCTTATCTGCTTTATGTGGGTATTCCCCTTTCGGGTTTTGCCATCCTGTGTTTCTACAATGGCTTCGCACCGTCGCTGATTTATGCGTATGTGACCTATATTTCCATGCAGTTGCTCTATACATTTATTAATGTGCCTTACGGAGCGTTGAACTCTTCGCTGACTCGCGACACCGACGAAATCACCATACTTACCTCAGTACGTATGTTTATGGCCAACCTCGGTGGTTTGGCCGTCAACTCGGGTCTGCCCTTGTTCATTGCCCTGATTGCAGGTGCACCGTCCGACAGTCTTCCGAAAGACCCGTCAGCATGGTTCACCACCATGACCATCTATGCTATTATCGGTTTCTGTCTGCTCGTATTCTGCTTCTCACAGTGTAAGGAACGTGTGGTGATGGATGCAAAAGCCACTGAGGATGTGAAGGTCAGCGACCTGTGGATGGAGTTCCTGCGCAACCGTCCCTTGCGTGTCCTCGCCTTCTTCTTCATCACGGCTTTCGCCATGATGTCAGTAGGCAACGCTGCAGGAGCCTACTTTATGAATAGCAATCTGCACGGCTCGGCCCAGCAGTTGTCTATCTTCATGGCTTTGGGTTCAGCTCCGGCATTCTTGTTCATGCCCTTGGTACCTTGGTTCAAGCGCATGGTTGGAAAGAAGAATATGTTCTATCTCTTCCTGGGTGCCGCCATCCTCGGTATGGGTATGCTTTATTTCATTTCTAAGATGGAGCAGCCCAGCATGATGATGATTTATGTCGCACAGTTCATCAAGTCTACGGGTGTTATCGTGGCTACAGGTTATATGTGGGCACTGGTGCCTGAGGTGATTTCCTACGGAGAGTACACCACTGGCCGTCGTATCTCGGGTATTGTCAATGCCTTGACGGGATTGTTCTTCAAGGCTGGTATGACCTTTGGAAGCATTGTCGGTCCTGCCGTCCTGGCCTATGTAGGTTATAACAGCGCTACCATCGACCAGACTCCTTTTGCCGAAGAGGGTATTCTGTGGCTCGTCTGCGTGATTCCCGCCATGTTGCTGGCTCTGGCTATGTTCATCATCAGCCGCTATGAGTTGACTGACGAGGTTATCGACGACATCAACAAGAAGATTGAGGAACGCAACAAATAAAAGTAAAAAGGTAAAAAAGTATAAAGGTAAAATAGGTAAAAAAGTAAAAAGATGAAAGCAATCATATCAAACAAGGTACAAAGGTTGGTAATGGGTATTTTACCTTTTTACCTCTTTACCTTTTTGCCTTTCTCTTTAGGGGCGCAGACGCTGAAGGATGCCATTGGCAAGTACTGCCTCATCGGTGCTGCTGTCAACCAGTGGCAGAGCGACGGACAGGTGCCTGCAGCTGATGCCGTACTGGCCAAGCACTTCAACTGTGTTGTCGCCGAGAACTGCATGAAGCCCGAAGTGCTGGCTCCTGCAGAAGGCATCTTCGACTTCCGCGTGGCTGACAAGTTCGTCAACTATGCCCGACAGTTGGGTTTGAAAGTCAATGGCCACTGTCTGGTTTGGCACTCACAAGCCCCTGACTGGTGGTTTACCAATGGCTATACCGCCAGCCCTGCTTCGAAGGAGGTGTTGAAGGAGCGCATCATCAAGCACATCAAGACCGTTGTAGGCCACTTCAAGGGGCAGGTTTTCGGTTGGGACGTCGTCAACGAGGCTATCGAGGACGACGGCTCGTTCCGCAAGTCACCTTATTATAATTTATTAGGCGAGGAGTTCATCGAGATTGCCTTCCGTGCTGCCCACGAAGCTGATCCCGATGCCGAGCTCTACTACAACGACTACTCGATGGCAAAGCCTGAAAAACGAGAAGCTGTTTGCCGTTTGGTTCGTAACCTGAAGGCCAAGGGTCTGCGCATCGACGGAGTAGGTATGCAGAGCCACAATGGCCTCGACTATCCTGACCTTGGCGAGTACGAGAAGAGCATTGACGCCTTTGCTGCCTGTGGCGTAAAGGTGCTGATTACCGAGCTCGACATCAATGTGCTGCCCAATCCCGAGGGTTTTGGTGGTGCCGACATCGCCCAGAATTTCGAACTCCAGCAGAAGTACAATCCCTATCCTGCCGGATTGCCCAAGGACAAGCAGCAGGAACTGGACAAACGCTGGCTCGACCTGTTCAAGATTTATTATAAGCACCGCTCGCAGATTGGCCGCATCACCCTGTGGGGCGTCTGCGACGACAACTCCTGGCTCAACAGCTGGCCTATCAAGGGGCGCACCAACTATCCGCTGCTCTTCGACCGCCAGTATCAGGCTAAGCCCGTAGTGAACGAGATTATCAAACTTTATCAATAAAAACAAACGACTATGAAACCAAAGTATCTTTTTCCCAGTGACTATATGGCTGACCCCTCAGCCAATGTGTTTAACGGCCGCCTCTACATCTATCCCTCTCACGACTGGGATGCCGGCGAGTGTTTCGACGATGATGGCGGACACTTCCAGATGAAGGACTACCACGTGCTTTCTTGGGACGACATTGAGAACGACGACGCTACCGATCATGGTGTCATCCTCGACGTGAAGGATGTACCCTGGGCTGAGAAGCAGATGTGGGATAACGACTGTGTCGAGAAGGACGGCAAGTACTACCTCATCTTCTCTGCCAAGGCCTACGACGGCGTGTTCCGTCTGGGTGTTGCCGTAGCTGACAAGCCCGAAGGCCCGTTCATACCTATGGAGAAGCCCATTCGCGGCTCGTTCTCCATTGACCCCTGTGTGTTCAAGGACGACGACGGACAGATTTACACCTACTTCGGCGGACTCTGGGGCGGTCAACTCCAGTGGTGGCGTCCGCTGCCCAACGGTCTCGCACCCATCTTCGGCAAGTATGGCGACCAGAACGGACTCATCGACCTTGGTGCTGCTCCTGACCACAAGGGCGAGCTCTTCACCACTGCCGACAGCCCTGCCATCAACAGCTGCGTAGTGCGCATGAGCGACGACGTCCAGCAGTTTGCTGAGGCTCCACGTGCTGTAGTCGTTCTCGACGAGAATGGCGAGCCGATGAAGGCTGGCAATCCACATCGTTTCTTCGAGGCTTCTTGGATGCACAAATACAATGGCAAGTATTATTTCTCTTACTCTACTGGCGACAGCCACTTCCTCTGCTACGCCATTGGCGACAACCCCTACGGCCCGTTCCGCTATCAGGGTGTCATCCTCGACCCCGTCGTAGGCTGGACCACCCACCACTCCATCGTTGAGTACAAGGGTCAGTGGTATCTCTGCTATCACGACTGCGTTCCCTCCAACGACATCACCCACCTACGTTCGCTGAAGGTTCAGCGCCTGTTCTACAACGCCGACGGCACCATCCAAAAGGTCGTGAATGAGTAAGTAAAACGAAAGTCCGCTATATCTAAAGGCAAACAAGGTATAAAACTTGGTCACGGGCGGGCGGTCGCATTAATGCGGCCTCCCGCCCGCATTAATAAGCACGGCACTCTTCCCTTTCAACTGCCCCCGTAGCGTCAAATGAGATTGCCATCATTGTCAGGTCGTCGTTGGCTTCGGCACCCTGTCGGTGTCTGTCCACCTCGGCGGCCAGTGTTGTTATCAGCTGCTGGGCACTGCTGTTGTGGTGGTCGCGCATGATTTCCAGTATGCGTTCTTCGCCGAACTGTTCCTGTTGGGGATTCTCGGCCTCGTTTAGTCCGTCGGTATATATCAACAGTCTCCGACCCTTGACGTTGGCAATTTCCTCGCCCTCATACACCAAGTCGGGGAGCAATCCGATGGGGGCGTTGGGAAGCATCTTTATGAATTGGAATTGTGAAGTGCCAATGACTGGCGGGTTGTGACCTGCATTACAGAATCGCAGCAGGCCTGTCTCCAAGTCCAGACATCCTATGAACATCGTCACGAACATGCCTTCTTCGTTGTTCTCGGTCAACTCGGCATTGATACGGTTGGCAATGGTGACGGGTTTGTGACGCTGTTTGGCTATCGAGCGGAACAGACGTATGGTCTGAGCCATAAACAGCGAGGCCGGTACACCCTTTCCGCTGACGTCGCCAACGCAGAAATAGAGGCTGTCGTCTACGAGGATATAGTCGTACAGGTCGCCTCCGACCTCCTTGGCGGGCGTCATTTGTGCAAACATATCGAGCCCCTTGCGCTGGGGGAATGTACTCGGCACCATCGACATCTGTATGTTCCTGGCAATGCGCAGCTCCGATTCAATGCGCTCCTTCTGTGCCGACAAGGCGGCCAGTCGTCGGGCGGCGGTACGACGGTTCAGTGTATAGATTACAAAGAACACTACCGACAGTACGAAGGCCACTGCTACGGCTACCAGCCGCTGGCGTATCAGGTCGGCGCGCTGCTCGGCAATCTTCTGTTCCTTCTCCTGCGTCTCATACACGACCGCCAGTTCTGCGGTGTTTTCCTTGTTGGTTGCCTCCTGCACGGTGTCCAGCAGGTTTATCAGTTTCGAGGCCGTCCTGAGCGCAGCTTCGCTTTGTCCCTGTTTCTCCTGCGCCATGAATCGTCGCGCCATCACGTGGGTCAGATACCCCATCGTCCGATCCTCGTCATTTTCCCTGTAGAACGTGTCGGCCGCAGCGACAGCCTGCTCCAGTTCCTGCCACCGTCCGTCCATCATCAGGTAGTCCACTGCTCGTCTGCGCCCCATGGCACTCTGTGCGAAGTTCGTCTGCTGGTAGGCTTCGTAATGCCGTTCCGCTTCTGCGCGGTTTTTGTCGCGTTGGTAGAATAGCGCCAGCACGATTTCCATGTTCGCCGTACAGTCGTCCTTCACCGATGCCGGTATGTCCGTCGTTGACACCGTCCGTTCGAAGCTGCTTTGCAGTCTGGGCAGCCACTGCCGTGCCGTCTCCATGTCGCCGTCGGACGAAAAATCGTTTATGGCATCCATCGTCAGCATTAGCTCGGGATAGTACCACGAAAAGCTCTTGGCATCCTTCAGAATTTCTTCGTACGCCGTCCATGCCCGTTCGTAACTCTCGCTGGCCTCTTTGGCGTGTCCGAGCTTCATCTGGCAGTTGCCGACACACACCATGAAGTCTGGTGCATATAGCCGTGCGTGGCGGCTGGTGTCCTCGCGAGTTGCGGCCAGTGCCTCAGTGGCATATTTCAGTCCGTTCTCCGTATCGCCAACGTTCATGGCAGAATTGATGAGCAGGTTGTAGGCAAAATAGCGGTGACGGGCGTCGTTCTTAAACAGTTCGTTGGCCAATGCGCGCTTGGCATAGATGCCCGACACGCGCGGATGGTATTGCTCGGAGTAAATCTGCGCCTTCCGGCAGTTCGCCAGCGGCTCGTTAATGATACCAACCTTTTCCAAGCTATCCACCAGCGCCAGCGCTTCCTCCGGCCTGTCGCTCATCAGGTCGTACAATCTACTCGTCAAACTGTCCGTCACGTAGTTTGCCATCGTTTCCGATTTCTTACCCTCCTGACAGCCCGCCAACATCATCACCGCACCCACAAGTGTGGCGGCGAACGCACGTTTTATGTACCACTTCCTTTTCATCTTGCCTGCAAAGTTACGAATAAATGAGCGAAAAACCAAATAAAATGTAAAGAACCTCCGACAATCAGGAATCGTCGGAGGTGCAAGATATTGGTTGTGTGAATGAAATCAGAAGATGTAAGCCGCAGATATCTGCCAGGCGTTTTCTTTTGCGCCTGTGACAGTTTTCCAAACAGTGCTTGCAGCATCTTTCACCTCTACCTCACCAGTCTTACCAAAAGCAATATTATAATTTACTTTCAGTTGTATATGGTTGATAAAGGTTGCACCGATACCGACATTCGCACTGAAGTTTGAACTTTTCAGCGTCCATTGGGCAACATCGTCAACAAGTTCTTTTGTCTTGCTACCAATGTTGAAACCAAACTGAGGACCAGCAAAAGCAAAAATCTCAGCTAAACTTCCCAGACCAAAACCATAGCGAACATTAATGGGAATCTGGATCGACTGCGATTTAAGAGCCTTGCTTTCCCCATTACTTTCAATCTTACCCTCACGCTGGTCGTAGAGAGCAGAAGCATCAATGCCCAATCCTACTATAGGAAGTGTGAACTTGACGGTCGGTCCAACAAAGAAACCTGCCTTGTTCTTAATAGCATTTTCAACACCCGATTGACTGAAGGAAAAATCAGAGATATTCGTCAGGTTCACACCAGCCTGAATACCAAACTTAGTCTGTGCTTGTGACGGCATGGCCATAGCCACAGCCATCAGCATAATAGTAAAAATCTTCTTCATAATTTCCTTTTTAAATGATTCAATTACGTATTCGCTGGCAAAATTACACAATTTATCTGAAATAAACAATAATTATGCCAGTTTTTTCACTTCTCAGCATCTTAGTGTCTCTGACGACGCACACTCATTTTGGCTGAACTTGACGACGACGAAGAGCTGCTCTTCTTGGGCTTACTACTCTTCACCTTAGCTGATGACGAGCTTCCCGTCTTGCCATTCTTCGACTTTTTGGCAGCCTTCAGCTGACGAGGATCGAGCTTGGCAATAGAGTCCAGCGAATCCTTCTTATGCTGGTCGCCGAAGATGTTCTGTTCGAAGGCCTTCAGTTCGGCCTCAATCTTCTTCTGCTCCTTGGCCAAAGCGGAATCGTTGGGACAATACTGTGCCAGCGTCTTACCCAGCATGTTGTTAGTTTTGTATATCTTACCCTCGTAACGGTTCATCGTGAAGTAATCCTCCATCGACATGGTGGCGGCGTTGTTCAGGTTCGAGGTCATCACCGTCTGACGGGCTAAGAACGGCTCCAAGTCTGCATACTTCACCCAGAACAGCGGATATTTCGAAGCCTCGCCTCCAAAGTCGTCCTCACGTATCATCACAGGACAAACGGCCTGTACCTTACGGTGGAACGTCGAGTTGGCATCATCGAAATAGGCGCTCTCCTTCAGATAATACATCTTCACCTCTGCCGAAGGAATATCGCTATTGTCAACACGCAGTTTGCCATCACGGTCTTCATAGAAGATGTGATAGTTATCCAACACCGTCCTCATCTGAACCTTGGCAGAATCGGTAAACACCTCGTTACCGTCCAAGCGATACTCGTAGACGGGGATGTAACCGTTCAACGCCAGCTTGAAGACGTAGGTAAACAGGTTCAGCTGCTTATCGATAGGCTCCACGGGGTAGTAAAGACCTGCGTTGGGATCGTCGTTGAGGTCAATCTCACGATAGATGTCACGACGCCATACGACGTTCTCGGGCATTTCCACTGCTGTGGGAAACGACAACCGTGCACGCATCGACATTCCCTGACTCTGCGTAGGCTGCTGCTTCTGTTGCTGCTGAGCCTTCTGCTGCTGTTGTTGCTGCCGACGAGCCTTAGGCTGAGCAGCAGATGTTAAAGGTAAAAAGGTAAAAAGGTAAAAAAGTAAAATACCTTTTACCACTACCTTATACCATAACTGATTATTTATATTCCTCTTCATATCTTTACTATTTTTACTTTTTTACCTTTTTACTTTTTTACCTTTACTTCACAATAACTTCCATCGAGGTATTCAGCTTTCTGGAGATGCCGTCAGGACCAATCGCATTGACACGTGTGATGTAGAAACGCTTGTTGCGCTGCAACTTGCGGAAGGTATCCTTCTGACGGGCCGAGAAGTTGGCACCTTCAGAAACCATCGGCACGGCATTACCCATATTGTCGAAGAAGACCGTCTCAAAGCTCTGTACCTTGAAGGCAATATCGAGGATGCCGTCGTCAATGGCCGCACCAATACCATCAACACTCATCAGTTGCTGCTTCGACAGTCCGCCACCCTTATAACGTACAGGACTGCCGGAATCATCCTTCATAGCAATATACGGCGTGGGGTCGGGCAGACGGCGTACACGGAACGTAAACTGTCCCATCTGCTGAGCGCGTCCTGTGTTGGTCGATGTCACGGTAATGGTCACGTTCTGGCCGACAGTCGTCGGACGAGCGATATAGCGGCCCGGTCCTACAGGCTGCAACGTTCCACCTGACATCGTGGCCTGCACCTTGTTGAGGGGTACACCAGGAACACTGACGCTCAACGGGTTGTTATAACCAGCATAGAGCACGTTCATCAAGTCAGCACTGACCGTTGCCGAGGGGTCTACGACAGTGTATTTCTGTTCGAAGTCACGCTTGATGAGCTCACCGTTACCATTTTCCACTTGGATATAGCCTGACAGTGTGAAGTCACCTGTACGGCCAGTCACCGTCTCATACAGACCATCTGGCAGATTCACTTCCTTGCCTCCGATGAATATCTGCGGCTGTTGCGTGGTGTCAACGGCTGCCATTACAATCTTTGCCGAGAACTTATCTCCACGAACGATGGTCTGTGAATTGGGAATAACAAAGGCATTCAGCGCATTCACACGGATGTCCTTCACGTCGATGTTCGACACCAGTGTGTGAAGTATCATTCCCTCTGCATAGCGCACGTCGTTCTGCAGCTTGCTCAGCAACGTCACAGCAGCAGCGGTAGGCATCGACTCAAACATATACTCCTGCCAGTTCTTGCCCAGCGTTTGCGCTTCCTTGGGAATGTCTGTCGTCAGGTTCGAAGCGATAGCCTTCTTCTGGTGATAGTCCGTTGCCATTTTCAACATCTCGTTACGGTAGTTGTTGATGGCATCGAAGAGTTCCTTGCCGCGACCACGACCAGGAGCCAGCATTACCTGATTGGCTGCCTCCAGGTCTTCCTTGTTACGGATGTTCTGGACGTCACCGTCGGAGCCGTCTGCCTCGCGAACAATAGCCAGTTTCAGCTCGTCAGCCAGGTCGTAGAGCTTATTGCTCATCTCCTTGACCTTCTGCGACTTATCGTACCACTGCTTCACCTTCTGGGGATTCTTTTTCATCTGCACGGCAAAGTCGTCGTAGATGGCCAGATTTTCCTTCGTGGCATTGAGCGTGGTACGCTTCAGACTTTCCTCCACCAGCGAGAATCCGTTGAGCACCTCGTTAGAGACGTTCAACGCCAGCATCGCCATCAGTACGACGTACATCAGGTTGATCATCTTCTGACGTGGAGAAACGGGTCTTTTCTTAATTGCCATAATTATTTTTCGTTATTCCGGTATTCCGTAATTCCGTTATTCCGATTAAATACTTGCTCTCACCTGCATAGCTTCAATCATGCGGGCGTAAATCTTATTGAGTTCCTGAATCTGCTCAGCCATGTGCTTCGTCTGCTCATTGATTTCGTCGATAGTGCTAATCTGTGCAGAGGCACTCTTCAACTGCATCTCGTAGACGCGGCTGATGCCTGTCAGCGTGCGGTTCAGGTTCTCCATCTCCTCTGAGTCGCGTGTCAGACGCTGACTCTGCTCAGAAACCTGTGTCAGCATTTCCGTCAGGCGGTTCAGTTCATCAATATAATTAGAGGTGGCTTCCTTCAGTTCCTCACCCATCGGCTGAACCTCAGGCTGCTGGGGAACAACAACACCGCCGCCACCAACGACAACACCGTCGCCGCCGCCGATGACGCCACCGCCACCAATGACACCACCGCCGCCAAAGCTGATGGTGCCACCCTCAGCGTGTTCAGTGTGGTCAGCGGTTTCCCCGCTGACACTACCGCCTTCCCAACGGGCGGCCTCTTCTCCGTTGCCGACAACACCGCCGACAGTACCACCGCCGTTAATAACGATAGTTCCTCCGCCAGCGACGGCAGGAGCCGCTGTTGCCCCAGCTACTTCACCTTCCTCTTCCACATGCAGGTCGAGATCCATACCGTCGGTCGTCTTGTCAAACGGACGGTCGAAGGCTGAGATAAAGAACACAAACACCTCAGTACCCATACCTAAGAACAGGAAGAAGTTTGCTCCTGGCAGGTGGGTCAGTTTGAAGAGCGTACCTAAGATAACGATAGAGGCACCCCAGCTATAGGCGTAGTTCAGGAACGTCTGTCCTGGCACGCTGTCCATCCACTTCTGTAAGCGGTAGACGATATTCAGTTTGCTGTATGTAGTCATTCTATTTTACGATTTTACTATTCAACTCTCAATGATCATTCACTTGCCCTTCTTGGTCTTAATCTTATCACTGGTGGTATTGGCCAACGAGCGCACACAACGGAATCCGATGTACGAGCGGGGCTGGTTCTGATATTCATACGAACGCCAGGCAGAACGGATATAGCTCTCGGGATCCTTCCACGAACCGCCTCTGACGCTCTTTTTCTTCAGGCGATAGGGGTCTTCCTTGGCGGCATTATACTTCAACTGGGGGTTGATGTCGTTCATCGACTCCACGCCAGCCTCCGTATAGATGGTTGAGCACCACTCGGCTACGTTACCTGCCATATCGTACAGTCCGTTCGAGTTCGACGAATAGATGCCCACACGACTGGTAATCAGGTTTCCGTCCTTGGTATAGTTACCGTTATCGGGCTTGAAGTTGGCATAGAAGCAGCCATTGCCGCTCATCACGTCCTCGTTCTCCCAGGGGAACTCCGTCTGGTCTTTGCCACGCGCGGCATATTCCCACTCAGCCTCTGTCGGCAGGCGGTAGCGTTGTACGAAGCGTGCGGTAGGACCGAGACCGCGCAACAGATATTCCGTACGCCAGGCGCAGAAAGCATTGGCCTGTTCCCACGTCACACCTACTACAGGATAGTCGTTATAGGCGGCATTGGTGAAATAATAGCGCATATAGGTCTCATTCTCAGCATTTGGAAAGTCGTTTACCCAGCACGTCGTATCGGGATATATATTAACAATGTACGTGTTAAGGAAGTCCCACGGGCCAGTGTACTGACGGTTGATGGTCTCGCGCACAATCTTTCCTTCATCGTCAATATAGGCCGTGTCCTTTGAAATCCATACCTCATCGTTGGCACCAGGTCGCATGTCGGTATTCAGCACGCGCTCTTCGAACGTGGGACGATACTTGCGCTTGGCAGCCTCGGTATAGTCGTAGATTTCGTAACGGTAGTTCATCTGACGCCAGTCGAGTGCTTTCTCACCCGTCACAGGGTTGGTCACATACAGACTCTCGAAGGCACGCTGCTCGTCCTCGTTCGGTTTGCGAGGCAGTGCTTTCTTCCAGTTCAGGTGTGGCGGCACGGGGTCACCGTTCTTGTCTTCCTCAATCTTGTAACTCTCGTCACCACCATAGGCTGGGTCTGCCAGACGCTCGCGCAGAATAGAGTCGCGCACATAGTTGACAAACTGACGATACATGGAGTTCGTCACTTCATGCTCGTCCATCCAGAAACCCTCTACGGAGATGTCGCGTATCGGCGTCTGCTTGCCCCACAACGAGTCTTGCTTGTCGATACCCATTTTCAGGTGACCACGCTTGATGAGCGTCATACCATGAGGTGTAGGCTCCGTAAATGCACGGCCACTCGTTCCTGTCACTTCACCGCCAGATGCTGATGCGTACTTGCTGCCCAGACATCCTGTCAGCACTACCGCCATCATGGCAAAAAGCATCATGATAATACCTTTTTTCATATCTTCGTTTTTATCTGTTCTTTTCAACTCTTAACTCTTAATTCTTAACTCTTACCTCTTAACTACAATATCCGTACGCTCTGGTGTCTGTTGCGTCCCTTCTTGGCGAAGTTCAGCTCAGTCTGATAACCAACAAACAGCTCATGGCTTCCGTGCTTGAAACTGAGTGCCGAGGTATAGGCCTCATAGCTGTAGCCTAAGCTGACACCGTGGAAGATTCCGCCGATGAGTGCCGTCACCGAATTTGTCGGGCTGTAGGCCACTCCCGCATAGAACATTCGCTTCTCGTAGCTGTACTTCACACGCGTCGTCACATCCACCCTGTAGGCTGTTCCGTCAGTACGCGCCAACACAGAGGGGTGTATTGTAAAAAACGGATTATGAAGCCGAATATTGTATCCACCAGTCAAATAATATGATCTTGATACGTCAATTATTGACCGATCGCCCAATTCTACCGATGGTTCGGTGGGATGTAAGACGGATAATCCTGCATACCACTGACCGCGCTGATAATAGAGTCCGGCGGCTAAATCCAGCGCTGTTCCCGTCACGTCCGACTTGGTAAACGCAGGGTCGCTCGTGTTCTCCAAATCCAGGTCGCTGCCCTTGAATTTCTCGCTGAGCATACCTGCCTGAATGCCGATGCTCAGTGTGCCGCCAAACAATCCGGTCTTGAAGGCATACTGTGCCGTCAGACGCTGGTGCTTGAAGAGTCCGATGTCGTCACTCATCAATTGCAGGCCGACTCCGTGGAAGTGGTTCAACATATAGACCGGCATATCGGCTCCCACGAACATCGTTTTGGGGTTGTGTTCGAATCCTGTCATGGACATCGCATAGGCGCCAGTGACGTTCAGCAGTTGCTGTTTACCTATTGCGGCAGGATTAAACGAAGGTTCCATCGCCCAGTAGTGAGCGAAGGAAACATCCTGCTGTGCCGAAGCCTTTATCAGCATTGCCAGCAACAGGACTAAAAGCGCTATTTTTCGTCCAAACACGTAATTAATAACGCAAAATATCAGGAATTATTGTTTTTTTTCGTAACTTCGCACCGAAAACAGAGTAAAAAGGTTAAAAAATAAAAAAGTTCAATGGAAAAAATAGCCCAACGAATAGATGCTCTTCGCGAGGAAATGCGACGCGAACACCTCAGTGCTTTCATCTTCCCAAGTACTGATCCGCACAACAGTGAATACACGGCCGACCACTGGAAAGGCCGCGAATGGATCAGTGGTTTCAACGGCTCTGCCGGCACAGCGGTGGTGACGCTTCATGCCGCTGCCTTATGGACGGATTCTCGTTATTTCATTGCCGCAGCACAACAATTGGAGGGGACGGAATACCAGTTGATGCGAGAGAAGATAGAGGGTACACCCACGATTGCTGAATGGTTAGGCAAGCAGCTGGCAGAGGAGCGTGACAAGGAAGTAGGGCTATACGGAATGGACAGCACAGCTAACGATGTCCAGCAACTGACCACCGAACTGCGTCAGCATGGCGGGCTCACCTTGCGCACCAACTTCGACCCCCTGCAGCGCATCTGGACCAACCGTCCGCCGATTCCGATGCATCCCGTCGTTCCCCAGCCGTTGGAATATGCCGGCGAGGAGACACGCTCCAAACTGTCACGCATCCGTAAGGCTTTGCGCGAGCAACATGCCGACGGAATGCTGATGGCCTCGCTCGACGATATTGCCTGGACGCTGAACCTGCGAGGAGGTGATGTTCACTGCAATCCTGTTTTCATCAGTTACCTGCTCATCAGTTCGCAGACGGCCACCTTATTTATACATGAGGAGAAGCTTACTGCCGAGGCGCGTCAGCATCTGACTTCTAACGGCATTGCCACAGCACCCTATACCGCTATCGCTGAGGGACTTCGGCGCTATCCTGACTACAACATTCTGGCAGACCCCGACGAGGTAAGCCACACGCTGATGAAAGCCATTCAGACGAAAGAGATTATCAAGGAATCTTCGCCGGTGCCTGCCATGAAGGCCGTCAAGAACGATGCCGAACAGCGTGGCTTTCGGCAAGCCATGATTCGCGACGGAGTGGCCCTCGTGCGCTTCCTGCGTTGGTTGAAGCCTGCCGTTGAAGCCGGTGGTCAGACGGAGATGAGCGTCGACCGCAAACTCACCGCCCTGCGTGCCGAACAGCCTTTGTATCAAGGTCTTTCGTTCGACACCATAGCCGGCTATCAGGCTCATGGTGCCATCGTCCACTACGAGGCAACGCCTGAGACGGATGCTCCGTTGAAACCTGAAGGACTGCTGTTGCTCGATAGCGGAGCACAGTATATAGACGGTACGACGGACATCACACGCACCATTGCCCTCGGACCAGTCACCGACGAACAACGCCGCATCTACACCCTCGTGCTGAAAGGCCATATCCAACTACAGCTGCTCAAATTCCCCGATGGAGCCAGTGGCACCCAGCTTGATGCCGTTGCTCGCAGAGGCCTTTGGAAAAGCGGCCTCAATTTCCTGCATGGCACAGGCCACGGCGTCGGTTCCTACCTGAACGTCCACGAAGGTCCTCACCAGATTCGCATGGAATACCGCCCTGCACCCCTCCACACTGGTATGACCATTACCGACGAGCCTGGCATCTATCTCGAAGACCGTTTTGGCGTCCGCATCGAGAACGTCCTGCTTGCCCAACCGTATCTGGAAACCGAATTCGGACGTTTCCTCCAGTTCGAGACGCTCACGCTCTGTCCCATCGACACCGAACCTGTCGACGTCTCACTCCTCACCGACAACGAACGCACGTGGCTCAACGACTACCACCAGATGGTCTATAACCGTCTCTCGCCCCACCTCGACACCCCCGACCGCCAATGGCTCTTCGCCGCCACCCGCCCTGTATGAAAAAAGCAAGCCCGCAATCGTTGCGAGCTTGCCTCTTTTTTAACTTTTACCGTTTTACTTTTTTACCTTTTTACTTTTTTAAAGCACTATCGGTCCGTGGCCCATGCACGACGTAGTCGTAATGGCCGTCAGAAATGCTGTGAGCGCGGCTACTACAACCTTTACCGCAATCTCAATAAATCGGTTCGTCTTCATACGCTTATTCTTTTTGATGTTTGACGTTTGATGTTTGACATTTATGATTACTTTTGCCGGCTCTAAGCATATCATAAACTTCAAATTTCAATTTTCAAATTTCAAACTTAAACGGTGCGCCCAAAGGCGCTACCGTTTAGTTGCCGTCGCCCAGTTCGGGGTCGTAGCCGTTGTCGTCAGGACCTCCGCTGTTACCACCCGTGTTGCCTCCACCCGTGTTGCCGCCGGTGTTACCACCGTTCGTGCCACCACCGTTCTGAGTGCCACCGTTCTCGCCGTTCTGGGTGTTGC
>Ga0310690_10005558_pt1 | contig 17024 bp, 13 predicted proteins | sample AusTroGonzalo_MG_2_FD_207661 | JGI IMG/M metagenome (GOLD analysis project Ga0310690, IMG submission 207661) | Bovine rumen microbial communities from tropical cattle in Woodstock, Queensland, Australia - Gonzalo_04 (v2) (version 2) | ecosystem: Host-associated > Mammals > Digestive system >...
TTTGAGTTCCTGAGATGTGCTTCCGCTACGCACATAGTAAGCACCCTTGTAGTTTATAGGATACGGATGCGGCTCGGTTACTATTTGCAGATAATTCTTCCCATCCTTCTGTAACACATTAACCGCAGCAACTATGCCCATTGTCATCGTTATTTTGTTCGGCAGTGTCTCTAAAAGAGTATCGGCATTGTTGATGCCGCAGACGTTCCCTTTGTCGTCAATACCGACATAGAGCGTGCCGCCTTGCGCGTTGGCGAAAGCGCAAATCTCTTTCAGAAATTCGTCTTTCCACTGGGATTTATATTCAATGTTCTGGGTTTCCATATTGTATGGATTTGTTTTATGGTGCAAAATTAGTGCTTTTTCAGCAGAGTTGCAAATAATTGGTGATTTTTATTTGATTTTTGCATGGTGGCGGATTGTTTTGTTTGGCAAACGCCGGAAACTCCAAGAAGAAAACGGAGGAGCCGTGTCGGAATACTATTCCGACGCAATGGACAATGATTTCGGTGGAGCTGGTGTCTGCATCTGATGCCAACGTAATCATCGAAGAAAACGCCGACTAACAGTCGGCATAATACCAAAAACAACAGCGGCAATCCGTGTGGTTGCCGCTGTTAATGTAATAAGGTGTTGATTGCAAAAACTTAATTACAATAATTTATAGGCTTTATATTTTATGTAATAATCTTTGTGACTATGACCATATAAATCGTAATAATTTATACCTTTTTCTTCTGTTTTGAAAATATATGATTCCCCGCTTTCCAAGACAAATGATTTTGTGGAAACAATTTTATAATCATATATATCCTCACTATAAGAAGAACTTTTCACTTTCACCCTATGATATAACTCCACCTCTACAGAAACGGGAATGGAATTCCGGTTTGTAAACTCATAGGCAAACCATGGATTTTTTCTATCACTATCGCGGCCCCAATAATCCCATGTCCCATTGGGATTGCAATCATAGGTGCATACCATTCTGGTTTCCACACCATGCACTTCCTCCTGTGCATTGACATTGGCGGCAAACAACATAGTTGCCACCAAGAATAAAAACACTTTTTTCATTTGATTAAAAGATTAGTTGATAAAACATTAATATCGTGCCGCTCCGCTGTCATCGCGGCGGTCTTTTTTTATATCGCTTGGTTCAGTACCTATTTGTACCGTGACATACTTCTCATATCCTGCCGGAACAGAGTCCGGCCATACATAACATGTACAGGAAAAGTGATACTGATAGTCGCTGTTCGCCATCTTGTAATCACTTACACGTTTTCCTTTGTACGACAAATAGAACTTGAATGCTGTGGCATATTGTTCTTCTGCGCGGTTCACATTCTGCGAATCACAGAACTTGATTACATAGCCGTTCTCATCTCCCGAAATCGGTGTGATGCTTTCTACAGAAATAGCACTCATGTCTGATGACGAATAGCGGTCTGCTGAACGGAATCGCGGGATCGCATACGCCTGTGCACTTGCTCCGATGGCTATCATCAAGAACAGAATGAGGCTTAATAATTTTTTTGACATAGATTGTTGGCGGTTATATCCCATCGCCCCGTCGGTTTTTAATTAGTAATTTTGTTTATATATCACGAAAAAACGTGAGCCAACTGCTATTGGTTCATTCGGGCTACCACACCCCCATCTTCCAATTATGCAGACAGCTCACGCATAAACGTGAGCGTCTTGCATTATTTTTGGAAAGATGGTTCTTAATGTGGTAGTTTGAACGAATCCTCAAATAAAGCAAACGCTTCTTTTATTTATGTAGCGCAACGCCTTGCGCTTGTCCTTCTGTTTAACGTCGGGAAGCGACGGTATGTTATAATTCTTTCTTCAAATATTCGTAGTTATATGCGGCACTACGGAGATAGAGACCTGTGCCTTTGTCTTGCAACTTCTCAAAAATCTTAGAGTTATAAATCTTATCAAAGGCTTCAAGCATAGGCATATTATAGTCTTCCATCAGAAAACTTACCAACTGGTCAACAATCAGCTTTATTACCAAATCAAACTCTTTCTTTTTCATACCCGCTGTAATTGGTCTATCGCGCGCTGCGTGCAAAAACAATATTGCACAGACGGTCGTGCGAATGTAAGTTTCTCAACCAAAGCCGGCAATGACAGATAGCCGTTCTCATACAGTTGCAAAGAAAGGATGACACCGTCATCCGCGATGGGGCCGATTACGATATCAAAATCATGTTTCCTTCCCTTGCGGTTCCGGTTGTTGAGGATGAACTTCGCCCACTCCTCATCAACCCGTTCAAAGCGTTTGACCGACAGATTCAGCGGGTTGGTCTCATCCCACTTGTAGCGTAATATTGTTGGCACGCCCCAGCTCTCCTTGCCACATTTGTCACTGGCTCTTTTGGCAGCATCGTTTTTGGAAGGAGTCAAATAGAACCCGCGTCCGAAATCCTTGTTCGGAAGACACTTTGACAATTCTATCTTGTCAAAATCCATATTTGAGCCGTGATACAGAATCATAGCGTTCCACCGTTACGGGCACAAACTTTTTGCATCGAATTGAGCGTGTCTTCAAGTGCCAAGGTGTGTTCCACATCGTAGAACTCATCCAAGAATGCAAGCCCTTTGAACTGCTTGAGGTAATTATATGCCACCTTCGGCGCAAGCCGGAACTTGCGGGCAAACTCGTCAATACAGAGATTGATATATTGTATTTTCCAAAATGTTTTTTGGGGCATATTAACTGTTATTTGACAATTGAAAGGCGTTCTGTTTACAAAATTCGCATGCAAAATTACTGCTTTTTGGGCATATTAGCAAAATAATTAGTGATTTTTATTTGATTTTTGCATGGTGGCGGATTGTTTTGAGGAAGGGAAAGGCATGGAATAATCAGTTGTCGTGAAGGCGGGCGCGGAGGTCAGTTTCAGCTACCCTTCACCCTTAGGCTACCCTTTTCCTGATTTTGGACTACCTGCTGGCTCTCGGTGCATGCTTTGTGGTGAAGATGACATTTTTTCATGCTTTTTGTTTGCTCATCCGACTAAAATGCGCTATCTTTGCAGGCAAAACTCAAAAGACGGTATATGGTTGAAATACTGACAGACAGTCTGCACAAGACGGCATACGCGACGGACGCGAGCGTCTATAGGGAGGTCCCCTACGGGGTGGCCTATCCGCGGTCGGCAGAGGACATCAATGAACTCATCAGCGAGGCACGGCGGCGCGGGACGAACATCATCCCTCGCGCAGGCGGCACCTCGATAGCGGGGCAGGTGGTAGGTAGCGGCATCGTGGCCGACATCAGCCGCCACATGAACCGCATAACAGAAATCAACCCCCAAGGCCGCTACGCATGGGTCGAGCCCGGAGTGATAAGGGACGAGCTGAACATGGCCTGCCGCGAGTACGGACTGTTCTTCAGCCCCGAGACCTCTACCTCCAACCGCTGCTGCATAGGCGGCATGACGGGCAACAACTCCTGCGGCACCCACTCGCTCATCTACGGCAGCACGCGGCGGCACGTCATGGAGGCTGAATGCATACTGTCTGACGGCTCGGCGGAACATTTCGGTGACTGCACCGTCAGCCAGCTGGAAGCGAGGTTCGGCAGCTGTTTCTGGGAGCAGGACAGCCCCTCCGCCCCGCTCATACAGCACATCTACTCCCAGCTGTTCCGGTTCGCGCTGAACCCGCAGACACGGCAGATGATAGCCGAAAGCTATCCGGACAAGTCGCTTGCCCGCCGCAGTTGCGGCTATGCTGTGGACGAAGTCATAGAAGGTCTGTGCGACGAGAGCATGCCGTGGGAGCAAAGGAGCATCAACCTCTGCAAACTGCTGACAGGCAGCGAGGGTACACTGGCCTTCGCATACAGGATAAAAGTGTCGCTCGACCCGCTACCGCCGGAGAAAGTGATGGCGTTATGCGCCCACTGCGTGAGCCTTGAGGCGGCTTTTGAAGCCAATCTCATTGCGCTCAAACACAAGCCGACGGCGGTGGAACTGATGGACGGGGACATACTGCAGCTGAGTAGGCAGAACAGCAATGTGGAGCGGTTCTTCGTGGAGGGCGACCCTGCGGCTCTGCTGATAGCGGAGCTGCGGAGCGACAGCGACCTTGACCTTGAGCAACAGGCGGACAGGCTGGAGGAGGCACTGAAAGAGAGCGGACTGGCAAGTCTATGCACCCGCGTAAGAGGCAGCGACGTGAACAAAGTGTGGAACCTGCGAAAAGCCGGCCTCGGCATACTGGGCGGCATGAAAGGCGATGCGCGTCCGACAGGCGTGATAGAGGACACCGCCGTAGCCCCCGCGCGACTGCCGGAGTACATGCGCGACTTCAGAGACATGCTCCGCCGTATAAGCGCCGAGCACGGCCGGGACGACCTGTCATGCGTCTTCTACGGGCACATCAGCACAGGCGAACTGCACCTGCGGCCGGTGCTTAACCTGAAGACGGAGGAGGGCAGGAGACTGTTCCGCCAGATAGCGCGGGAGACCGCCCTGCTGGTGCGCAAGCACCGCGGCACCATAAGCGGCGAACATGGCGATGGACGCTTGCGCGGAGAGTTCATTCCGCTGCAATACGGGGAAGCGGCTTACAGGATGATGTGCGAGGTAAAGCAGTGCTGGGACGCGGACGGGATATTCAACCCGCACAAGATAACCGACGCGCCGCCGATGGACGAGTATCTGCGCGTGCTCACGGGCACCGACGAGCCGCAAGGCATAGACACAGTGCTGAACTGGAAAGCGGCGTTTGACGAGTGCACCACCGCAGGTGCTACAGGGGCACGCTCGCAGGCCCACGCGCTGCTGTGCAGCGTGGAGCAGTGCAACGGCGCAGGCGACTGCCGCAAGTCGGTGATGACGGGCGGAACGATGTGCCCTGCTTACAAAGTCAGCCGCGACGAGTTGCATACCACCCGCGCCCGCGCCAATATACTCAGGGAGTTCCTGCGGGCCGGCGGAACAAGCGGCAGCCGCGATGTGCATGAGGTGCTGGCGAGCTGCCTTGCCTGCAAGGGCTGCAGGCGCGAGTGCCCGTCCGGAGTGGACATGACACGCCTGCGCGCTGAGGTGCTGCAGCACCTTTACGACCACGAAGGTACGCCGCTGCGGACATGGCTCGTGGCGCACAATGCAGACATACAGAGGCTGGGGAGCCTGTTCCCGCACCTGTACAATTTCTTCGCCTCCAACCGCCTGACCTCGCGGCTGCTGAAAAGCATGGCGGGCTTTGCGCAGGAGCGGGCCATACCGCAGATTGGCGCACAGCAAGCGGCACTGCGCAGGCATCGGCAGACAGGCCGGGGCGGAAGGACAGTGTATCTGTTCCTGGACGAATTCACACGCTATCAGGAGCCTGAACTGGCCCTGACCTTCATCAGCCTGTTAGAGCGGCTCGGCTACAACGTGGTCATACCGCGTCATGCGGAGAGCGGCCGTGCGGCCGTGTCAAAAGGCATGCTGCGCCTGGCAAGACGCTATGCGGAGAAGAACGTCAGCCTGCTGAAGGACATCGTGAGCGCTGAGAGCCCGCTGGTGGGCATAGAGCCGTCCGCCATACTCACTTTCCGCGACGAGTACCCGGACCTTGTGAAGGCCGCACACCGGCAGGACGCCCTGCGGTTGGCACGCCACTGCCTGCTCTTCGACGAGTTCTTGATGCGCGAGGCGGAGGCAGGGCGCATAACGGCGGACATGTTCAGCGACATGCCGGCCGAGATATGGCTGCATGGTCACTGCCACCAGAAAGCGCTGGTGGGGGTGGAGAAGACGGCCGCCCTGCTCGGACTGCCGAAGGGGACGCAGGTGCATGTCATCCCGTCGGGCTGCTGCGGCATGGCGGGCTCTTTCGGCTACGAGGAGGCCCACTACCGCACCTCGCTCGCCATAGGGGAGATGGTGCTGTTTCCGGCAGTAAGACAGGCGGCCGAGGGCGTGGGAGTGAAGCCCGTGATAGTAGCCGCACCCGGCATATCGTGCCGCACGCAGATATACGACGGCATAGGGATACGCGCACAGCACCCGATAGAGGTCCTCTACGGTCTGCTGAAGAAGGAATAAGCGATATTAAGCAAAAAAACAGCAAGATATTTGCACGGAACAAAAAAATGCCGTAACTTTGCAGGCTGGAACATAACAGACTACTCCATAAACAAATAAGGACATGTTCATCATCGGCATTGCGGGCGGGACCGGCTCGGGTAAAACAACAGTGGTCAGGAAACTCATAGAGCGTCTCCCAAAGGGGGAAGTGACTGTCATTCCTCTTGATTCGTACTACAACGACTCGTCGCACATCCCAGCCGAAGAGCGGCAGAAGATTAACTTCGACCATCCCGACGCCTTCGAGTGGCCCCTGCTGATACGCCACCTGCAGATGCTCAAGGAAGGCCGCATGGTGGAGCAGCCCATCTACGACTACATCACCTCCACAAGGCAGAAAGAGACCGTGCCGGTAGGTCCGAGCGAGATTGTCATAGTGGAAGGCATACTATGCCTGCACAACCCCGACCTCAGGGACCAGATGGACCTGAAAGTGTTTGTGGATGCGGACGCGGACGACCGCCTTATCCGCGTAATCAAGCGCGACATCGTGGAGCGTGGCAGGACGGTGGAGGCCGTGATAGAGCGTTACCAGCGCGTGCTCAAACCCATGCACGAGCAGTTCATCGAGCCGTGCAAGCGGTACGCCAACGTCATCATTCCGCAGGGCGGTCACAACAACGCCGCCATCAACATGATGGCCAAGTTCATCAAGCAGCAGTTGCGTGACAAATAGGCATGCTGCTGCGCCTTTTCTGGACATATCTGAAGATAGGCACCTTCACGCTGGGAGGGGGCTATGCCATGCTGCCGCTTATACAGCGCGAGGTGGTGGACAGGCAACACTGGATTGACGAACAGGAGTTCCTCAACATGATTGCCCTCGCGCAGGCGGCTCCGGGACTGATAGCGGTCAACTCCGCCATCTTCATCGGCCACCGGTTAGCGGGCTGGCGCGGCGTGGTGGCTACGGTGCTGGGGGCGGTGCTGCCGTCGGTGGTGGTCATACTGCTGATTGCGGTCTTCTTCACCCGCTTCAAGCAGATGCCTGCCGTGGAAGCCGTGTTCAAGGGACTGCGCCCTGCCGTGGTGGCGCTGATAGCCGCAGCGGTGGTGAAGATGCTCAAAAACGTATAGCCCTATGCTCTATGTCTCTTTGTTTCTGTCCTTTGTGAAAGTCGGGTTCCTCGGCTTCGGTGGAGGCATGGCTATTATCTCGCTTATCCAGGAGGAGGTGCTGGCGCACGGTTGGATGAGCGAGACGGAGTTTGTGGACATCGTGGCCGTCTCGCAGATGACTCCCGGGCCTGTGGGCATGAACTGCGCCACCTACGTGGGCTATACCGCCACCGGCACGGTGTTCGGAAGCCTGCTTGCCTCTTTTGCGGTCATTCTGCCGAGCCTGATTGTGATGCTCACTGTTTGTGCCGTTTACGACCGCCTGAGCCGCCGTTGGAGCGAGAACAGGATTTACAAGGCGGTGATGCGCCTTGTCCGTATCGCGGTGGTCTTTCTGGTGGCGCATGCGGCATGGACGCTGGTCACGCCCGCCACTTTCATCGACAGATGGAGCATTCTCATCTTCTCCCTTGCGCTGCTGTGCATGCTGCTGCCGGATATGTTCAGGCTTGCGGGTCAGCCCCGCATGGCGTCTCATCCTGTAACACGGCTTTTGAGCCACCCTGTTTTCCTCATGGCCGCCGCCGCCCTTTCCGGCAGCCTGCTTTATGGTTAGTGGAGCTGGAAGTTCACAGGTACGGTGAATTTCACGCGCACTGGTTTTCCGCGTTCCTTCCCGGGTTTCCAGCGGGGCATGGACTTCACCACCCTCACGGCCTCCCTGTCCAGAGACTTGTGTCCGCCGGAGCGCAGCACTCTCACATCCTCGATGTCCCCTTTCTTCGACACGTGGAATTCGCATATAACCCGTCCCTGAATGCCTTCGCGTTGGCAGTCTGCGGGATATTGCACCCGGGTGGACAGAAAAGTCAGCAACTGCGTTTGCCCTCCCGGAAACTCCGGCAAGATGAACAGCGGCTCTACGGTGGTTTCAGGAGTGTCGGTCTCATGGCCGTCCTTGTCATAGTATCGGGAGGTCTGTAGTTTGCTGTCCTGCCACGTCTCAAGGCAGAACAGCAAGCCCTCTGCGTCATAGCAGCGTCTCTCGCACGCCAGTGAGAGGTTTTCATTCTTGATGGTGGCGACAACCTCCTCTTTCACCTTGCCGTTGGCGTGGAGCAGGGTCTCCGAGGTCCTTTTGCTCCATGTCGTTGCGCCGTCATGAATCAGGGTATAGACCTCCATGCGTTCCACTGTGCCGTCGGGGTGGAAATAGAGTTGCTTGCCCTTGCGCCTGTTGAAGTCACGGCCTGCTGCCACACGCTTCAACACCGCGATAAGCGTCTTGCAGTTCTTGTCGAATACCTGTATGGTGGCGACGCTGTCCTGCTCGTCAATCCGCCTGACGACACCGCACATCTCCGCCTTCTTCGGTTTCACGAACCCGTAGTCGGCGTCGTAGTACACCGTGTCTCCCACGGCAAAAGCCGTATATGCCTCTTTCGGATGCTTGGCGGCCGCAGGCAGCGCGACCGACAGGGCGAGCAGAAACATCGCGAACCGTTGCCTGCTGGCAGGCACTCCGGATGACAGTCCTTTCATCATGGTCTTTTCAGTTAAAATGAACTCTTGAGCCGCCAAAGGTACTGCTTTTGGCCGACACACGCAAGAATCTGACGTTTTTTTGCATATATTAAAAAAAAGCCGTATCTTTGCGGCGTAAAATTCTTAATTGGGGTATTATGGCAGAACAGGAACTCATCAACCTCAAGGCGGCGGAATACACCGACGACAACATCGTCCACCTCGACGACATGGACCATATCCGCCGCCGGCCCGGAATGTATATCGGCAAACTCGGTGACGGCAGTCACTCGGACGACGGCATCTACGTCCTCATCAAGGAGTCCATCGACAACTCCATCGACGAGTACCGCATGGGCGAGGGCAAGGTCATCGAAGTCACGGTGGCGGACGGACGTGTGCGTGTCCGCGACTACGGCCGCGGCATTCCGCTCGGTAAGATGGTGGATGCGGTCAGCCTCCTCAACACCGGCGGCAAGTACGACACCAAGGCCTTCAAGAAATCCGTCGGGCTGAACGGCGTCGGCACCAAGGCTGTCAACGCCCTCAGCGAGGAGTTCGTCGTGCAGTCTTTCCGCGACGGCATGACGCGCCGCGCCGTCTTCCGGCAGGGGCGTCTCATGGAGGACTCCGGGCAGGTGCCGTTGGCTGAGTGGACCGCCGCCAACGCCCTCAGGCAGGAACCCAAACGCGGCACCCTCATCGAGTTCGTGCCGGACAGTGGCAAGGGGCTGTTCGAGAACTACCGCTTCCGCGACGACTATATCGAGACCATGATGCGCAACTACGCCTACCTCAACACCGGTCTGACACTCGTCTATAACGGCACGCGCTTCTCCTCGAAGAACGGACTCTTCGACCTCCTCACCGAGAACATGACGGTCGAGCCGCTCTACCCCATCATCCACATCTCCGGCGAGGACATCGAAATCGCCCTCACCCACACCAACCAGCCCGGCGACGAATACTACTCCTTCGTCAACGGTCAGCACACCATACAGGGCGGCACCCACCAGGTGGCGTTCCGCGAGGCTATCGGCCGCACTATCAAGGAGTTCTACGGCAAGAACATGGACCTTGCCGACATCCGCAACGGAGTCGTCGGGGCTATCGCCATCAACGTTGAGGAGCCGGTCTTCGAGAGCCAGACCAAGGTCAAGCTGGGCAGCAAGGACATGTCCCCTAACGGCGGCGTGAGCGTGAACAAGTTCATCAACGACTTCGTCAAGCAGCAGCTGGACAACTACCTGCACAAGCACCCCGAAGTCACGGAGGTGCTGTTGCAGAAGATTCAGGATTCGGAGAAGGAACGCAAAGCCATCGCCGGTGTCACCAAGGCGGCGCGAGAGAGGGCGAAGAAGAACCTGCTCAACAACCCCAAACTCCGTGATTGTCAGGTGCATTACAACGACCCAAAGCCTGTGCGCAGCAGCAAGGACGCGGACGACGACCTGCGCGAGGAGAGCAGCATCTTCATCACCGAGGGTCTCTCCGCTTCGGGCAGCATTACCAAGAGCCGTGACGTCCGCACGCAGGCGGTCTTTTCGCTGCGCGGCAAACCGCTGAACAGCTACGGACTGACCAAGCAGGTCGTCTATGAGAACGAGGAGTTCAACTGCCTGCAGTCCGCGCTCAACATCGAGGACGGGCTGGACGACCTCCGCTACAACAAGGTCATCATCGCCACCGATGCCGATGTGGACGGCATGCACATCCGCCTGCTCATGCTCACGTTCTTCCTTCAGTTCTTCCCCGACCTCGTGAAGAAGGGGCATGTCTATATCCTGCAGACGCCGCTTTTCCGCGTCAAGAACAGGCAGGAGACGCGCTACTGCTACAGCGAAGACGAGCGCATGCGCGCTCTGAACGAGGTGAAGAACCCCGAAATAACGCGATTCAAAGGTCTCGGAGAGATATCGCCTGACGAGTTCAAAGGGTTCATAGGCGGCAACATACGTTTGGACCAGGTGAATCTGCGCAAGGAGGATGCGGTCAGCGACCTGCTGTCGTTCTACATGGGCAAGAACACCTCCGAGCGTCAGGGCTTCATCATTGACAACCTTGTCATCGAGGAGGACAAGGTCGAGGAATAGCCTTCCTTCCAGGCTACCCTTACGCTACCCTTGAGCTACCCTTGAGCTACCCTTGAGCTACCCTTAGGCTGGCATTGAAATAACATAATCTTATCCATATATAAAAAACATCAAAACCCTTATTCGCAAGTACACAAGTCTCAGTCTTGTGGTGCGTATTTTTATCGGCTTGGCTATCGGCGCGGTGCTGGGCTTGTTGGTTCCTTCGTGGACGGCCGTCGGAAACAGGAAAAGGAAAAGGACTGACCGGCTCTGTATCAACACTTACCACCATAATATGAAAAAGATTTCTTTGTTTCTCCTTGCGGGACTGTTCTCCCTGTGCGCCGCAGGGCAGGATGCTTTCGGTATCCGTCCCCGTCATGCCGCGCCGAGTGTTCTTCTGGACCCCATAGTCGATTGGGATGCTTCGAGGACGTATCCCCAATTGGTCATTCTCATTGAGTACAGCGACACGGTCTTTTCCATGCCCGACCCGAAGACACATTACAACCGCGTGCTGAACGAGCCGGGTTATAATGAGGGCGTGGGTCCCGGCTGTGCCGCCGAATATCTGTTGGCGCAGTCCGGAGGGCTGTTCCATGTGCGCTTTGATGTCTTCGGGCCTTTCCGGGTTGACCTCTCGGCGAAGCATAATACCTATCCCGGCAATTATGGAAACAATGCAAAGATAGCGGCGCTTGATTCGCTCTTTGCCGCCTTCCCTGACATGGACTACAACATCTACGACTGGGATGGCGACAATGCCATCGAGCAGATTGTCTATATCTGTGCCGGACCGGGTGCCGACCAGGGGCACAGTTATTTTGTATGGCCTAATACCGACAACTATCCCTCGTTCAAAAAGACACCCGACGGCTTGTCTGTCGCAATGCACTCTATCACCACCGAAGGGACCTACGCAAGCAAGTATTATTCCAAGTGGTTCGGCTTCGGAACGCTGCTGCACGAGTACAGTCACTCTTTGGGGCTGCCCGATGTCTATCCCACGGAGGGTGATAATGTCAACAAGTTCTATTCGGTGGCGGATACGTGGGACTTGATGGACGGCGGCAATCTCCTCAACTACGGGTGGTGTCCGCCGGGCTACACGGCTTTCGAGAAGATGTTTCTGCATTGGCTCACGCCCGTCGAACTCAAGTCGGACACCACGATTACGGACATGTTGCCTGTCTCGGAGGGCGGCAAGGCGTATCTCATACGGCATACGGAGAACGAGTATCTGTTGCTCGAGAACCGCCAGCAGAGGGGATGGGACTATGCTGTTCCCGGACGCGGACTGACCGTCTGGCATGTCGCTTATGATCAGGAGGCATGGCGTACCAACAATGTGAACAACGAAGCTAACCTGCGTCTGCATCTCTACCACGCGGACAATCTTACATACAAGGACTGGAAGAAGCGGCTCAAGACCAGCCAGGCGTATGCCGACATGTCCGTATTCATTCAGTCTGCATGGCTCAGCACGTCTGCTTATCCGTGGAGTACGGACACCACCGATTGGGTGAACGACTGCCTGACGGAAACCTCCGTGCCTGCGTTGGTGATGTACAATGAGAACAGTCACGGCAGCAAGAGCCTCGGCAAGCGTATCACCAATATCCGGATGGCACCCGACGGCGCTGTCTCCTTCACGCTCGAGACCTCTCCCGACACCCCTGCCGGCATGGAGAACACAGCCCCATACTCCCTCACGGATAAAGCGGCGGATAAGGCGGCGGATAAGGCCCCCGTCACCAAGAAATACCTCCTTAACGGCGTACTCTACATCCTCCGTGGCGACCGCACCTACACCCTCACCGGCATGGAAGTGCAACAGAACGAATAATAGCAACCATATTTCTTTGTTTATTACGTCGGGATTCCATGGGGTCCCCAGAGAGTTTTTACTCGAATGGGGAGAGCGGAGGCATAAGTCGCTGATTATATAAATAAGAACCGACAAGAAAGTCCTACTTTCGAAGTCGGAGAGGAGGAAGTACGAGTCATTTACTTTCGATGATGTCGAAAGTCTTTAGACGAGTCATTTCCGACGAAGCTGCGCGGTATTGACCGTTGCGACCTTATTGCTGAACGCGATGACATCGGTCTTTAGACCGACCACTCCATGCGCTACTGATAAATACGCAGAACAAATCGATACGTACCCTTGTCAACGAAGTTGTTACAGGCAAATGGAAGGTATAAATATGGAATAAGCAGTGAAAAGACAAACTGTTTTTATAGGAAAAGTGGTGTTTTGTGCGAAAAAAAATATAGGAAAAGTGGGTTTGTGTTTGCATAATTGAAAAAAAATCCGTATCTTTGCGCCTAAAATAAACGATGTTGCCATGTTGGAAAGAAAATTTGCCGCTTACCTGAAGGAGTTCCTCTCTTCGACTCCTCAAAAAATCCTCTTGGTTAACGGGGCGCGTCAGATAGGGAAATCATTTATCATCCGCCATGTCGGCTCTCAAATTTTTTCAAACTTCATTGAGATTGACTTGAGAGCCGACAGCGAAGGTGAACGGATATTCGAGCATGTAAGGACTACCGGTGACTTTTATATCCAACTTGGCATTCTGGCTGGGGACAAACTGTCAGACGCAAGTGATACACTTGTCTTTCTGGATGAGATTCAAGTTTATCCTCATTTGCTGACAATGCTTAAATTTCTCAATCAGGAGCACCGCTACCGCTATATTGCAAGTGGTTCGCAATTGGGAATTGCCTTGTCGCAGTCTGTTTCCGTTCCATTGGGAAGTGTGGAGATTCAGCAGATGTATCCTTTGGATTTTGAAGAGTTCTTGTGGGCGTTGAATGTCGGCAAATCAGCAATAGAGGCGATGAGGCAATCCTTCAATGCAAGACAGCCGCTCAATGAATCAACTCACAATTACATACTGAAACTTTTCCGCCATTATCTGCTTTGCGGCGGACTGCCTGAAGCGGTTAATACCTTTGTTGAAACGCGGAATCTTTACAAGATACGCGAGCTGCAAAAAGGCATTCACACTTTGTATGGCATAGATGCTTCCCAGTATGACAAAGAACACAGCCTGAAAATCCGCCGTATATATGATTTGGTTCCATCCACTCTGGAGAACAAGAAAAAACGGATTGTATTCAGGGACATAGAAGACAAGAAAGGCAGACAGTACCGGGACTACGAAGATGAGTTTGAATATCTTATCCAATCGGGTATCACGTTGGATGTGTGCGCGATAAGCAATCCGCGTTTCCCGTTGCTTGAGTCTGCGTCGAAGAACCTGATAAAGTTATATCTCAACGATGTCGGCTTACTGACCCAAGTGCTGTATAACAGGAATGAGAACGCAGTACTTAATGATGTGCGCAGTATCAATCTCGGTACTGTATATGAGTCGGTTGTGGCACAGGAACTAAAGGCACACGGCTATAAGTTGCACTACTATGACAACAAGCGCAACGGTGAAGTGGATTTCCTGATTGACAATTTCGACACATTGTCTGTGTTGCCGGTTGAAGTCAAATCCGGCAAGGACTATTATGTCCATAGCGCACTGAATCGCTTGATTTCGAATGAGGAATATAATATCAAAGAGGCTTTTGTACTATCAAACGCCCCTGATGTCAGGCGAAAGGACAATATCACATACTTGCCTGTATATTACATCATGTTCATATAATTTCATTCTGCCGGTAGTAGTAACTATGACTACCCCTGCGCCACTGATGAGCAAACACAACTAAAGCCGAAACAAACAACCCACTATACGGATACTATAACGATACTAAAGGAATAAGCAACAGAAACACCCCGCAAAGGATACGGAATGGAATAGCAACCAGATGTTTCGTCCATTAGGTCATGGAGAAGCCAATTGACTTTTGGCTTCGAAAAGGGAAGGCGGTCGGGGAGACCAAGCCGACCGAGACCTATCCGAATCGGTTCCCAGACCGACCACTCCGTCCGTTGTACGGCGATTCAATCGCCGGAATAAGACCAACCGCCCCCGCTACTCATGCGCTACGGATGCGCTACCAATGCAAAAACACGATACTGAACAAAAAAACAAAACAATAATTTGTAAAGACAATATATTTTTCGTAACTTTGCAAACTTATTAGAGAATCCAACATAATATGTTTAAAATCGTTTGGGACAAACAATATAACGGAGTCAAACTCACCATGTCATCTGCAGGTGAGGCTCTTAATATCCCGCCTCGACCTGTTTTTTACGAGGAATTAGACTTGTTAGGCTTGGACAAACAAGGTTGGAAGTACCCTCGTGTCAAAGCCCCGCTTCTATGGGCTTGCGAGCGTCGGTATTTCTATAAAGGCGAAGTTGTGATGGAAGTGCACGGGGGTAATATGTTCGATCATCCCACAATAACCATAGCCGATGCAGGCAAAGACCTTATATTGGAACCTGTTGACATCTCACGCCTTCGCGAATTAAACGAGGATTCAATGTTTATCCTCGAACATGAGGCGATGAATTTTATTAACGAAACATATCGCCGATATAAAGGTTTAGCAGATGTATCAAAGAAGAATCCCGATGCCGATTTCCAGCAGTTGGCAGCCATACAATCAAAGAAAACCAAAGAAGAGCATGTGGTAATAAAAGAGAGTTGTGATAGTTTTGATATCATGCCTCTTGCTGAGGCAGAGCGACAAGGCAAAGCTCCGATTCTTTCAAGCAAAATTGAGATGTTTATTGCATCTTTTTCTGGTGGCAAGGATTCTGCCGTAATGCTTGACCTCACAGCCCGTGTCGTCCCACCCGAAGACCTCATCGTTATCTATTCTGACACTGGATATGAACTGCCAACATCTCTCAAACTATACAAGGAAATACAAAACCACTATAAAAATATCTATCCGGAACTCCGTTTCTATACCGCTCGCAACCACCAACCTGTTTTATACTATTGGGATAAGATGGATTCTCCTAGTCGTATTCATAGATGGTGTTGCGCTGTTATGAAAACAGCACCATTATATAGACTACTTAAAGAAATAAATGGCACAGACAAGCAACCTAACGTACTGGCATTTGAAGGTGTTCGAGCAGAAGAAAGTGAGGCTCGATCACAATATGCAAGAATTGGCAGAGGTGTAAAACATAATAATGTTATAAATGCTCGTCCCATCTTTGAATGGAGTACAACTGAAATCTGGTTATATCTTCTTTTTAAAGATATCCCATTGAATCATGCATATCGTAAAGGCTTAAATCGTGTGGGGTGTGTTGTCTGTCCTTTGAGTTCTGAATTTGGGGATTGTTTAGACAATCAATTATTCCCAGAAACAGCTAAACCTTTTATAGATAAACTTAAGGATAATGCTAAAAAATCTGGAGTTCGAAATATTGATGACTATATAAAATTGAGAAAATGGAAAGTAAGAGCTGGAGGGAATCGATATAATTCACAATCACATTTAGAAATCATATCAGAAAAGCCCGATTTAATTGCCAATATAATCAATCCACAGGAAAACATATTAGTTTGGCTTAACACAATAGGGACGTTCAACTATAAATTGATAGAGGACAAAATTGAAGGTACTATAAAATATAAGAATCAAATATATGCCATTTTAGTTTCTTACAATAATGATAGTATTTCAATTAAAGTTGAAAATGTTGGTGAAGATGTGTTATTTATTGGACACTTAAAAAGAGTGTTGAATAAATCAGCATATTGCGTACATTGTGAAGTATGCGAGGTTGAATGTCCTACTGGTGCATTAAGTGTTGTCCCATTTGTGCGTATTGACACTACAAAGTGTATACATTGTCATAAATGCTTGGATTTTATTGATAATGGATGTGAAGTGGCTAATTCCATAAAGAAAACTATTGGAATAATTCAAAATCATAATAATATGTCTGCAAAATCAACCATTAACCGATATAACACTTTCGGTTTACGAGAGCAGTGGCTATCATTCTTCTTTGCCAATTACAAAACATATTTTAGCAATGAAAATCACGGGCTTAATATCAAGAAACAATTGCCCATATTCAAAAAATGGTTATGGGATGCTGAAATATTAAAGGCAGGAGAGGAAACAATTACTGATTCAGGATATTTATGTAGCACCATTTTTATTACAACCCCAAATATTGTATGGGAGATTATCTGGATAAATTTATGTAATAATTCAGAATTATGCTCTTGGTACATTGAAAACATTGGTTTTAATAAAACTATCAATAGAGATGAAATAAACAATATGTTTGCGGATAGTTTTTCTCAATATACTGAACCTGTAC
>Ga0310690_10005559_pt1 | contig 17022 bp, 10 predicted proteins | sample AusTroGonzalo_MG_2_FD_207661 | JGI IMG/M metagenome (GOLD analysis project Ga0310690, IMG submission 207661) | Bovine rumen microbial communities from tropical cattle in Woodstock, Queensland, Australia - Gonzalo_04 (v2) (version 2) | ecosystem: Host-associated > Mammals > Digestive system >...
AGCGCACGCGTGCGTACGCGTCCGTTCCTAATACTGATTGGATATTACCTAAACCGTTGTGCCCACCGTTTGAACCTTGTTTGCGAATGCGGATGGTGCCAAATGGCAGGTTGAGGTCATCGACGAGGATAAGCATGTTCTCGATCGGGATTTTCTCTGTCTGCAGCCAGTAGCGTACCGCGTTTCCGCTTAGGTTCATGTAGGTGGAGGGTTTGAGGAGAACCAATTCGGCATTCTTAACGCGACATTTGGCAATGAAGCCGTAGCGTTTGTCTTGCCATTCTGCTTTGACGGATGCAGCGAAGGCATCGATCATCATGAAACCGATGTTATGACGCGTACATACGTACTCGTCACCGATATTTCCGAGTCCAACTATTAAAAATTTAGCCATCTTCTTTAAAAATTAGGGGCAAGGCTATGCGCCTCGCCCCATGCTTTTGTCTTTTGTCTTTCGACTTTCGACTAATTAGGCTTGTTTGCTCTGGCGTGTTGCCTTCACCTCAGCGACGCAAGCGTCAGCAGGGTTAACGAATTTCAAGCCTTCTACCTGTACTTCAGCAACAGCGATCTTCTTACCCAAACCGAGGGCAGTTACATCGATATTGATGCGATCAGGGAATGCGGTGTAGATACCTTGTGCTTTGAGTTTGCGCATTGCTTGAACGAGTTTACCACCGGCTTTAACACCTTCTGCCAAACCGTTCAATTGGATAGGAATCTCTACTACTACCGGCTTCTTTTCGTCAACGGCGAGGAAGTCAATGTGCAGGGTCTTACCATCAATCGGGTGGAATTGTGTTTCTTTTACGATAGCTTTCGTTTTGGTGTCACCGATGGTGAGGTCAACGATTTGGGTGTCCGGGCTGTAGATCAGCTTACGAACGTCAGCAGCAGCTACTGTGAAAGTGATGTTCAAACCACAACCGTAAATGTTGCAAGGAATCAATTCCTCTGCGCGAAGAGCCTTAGCGGCTTTCTTTCCGTACTCGCTACGCGGAGTACCTACTAATGCAAATTCTTTCATTTCAAAAATTGTTTTGTGTTACTTAATACCGTGTATTCCATCACACGTCGTCGAATCTTTTGTCTTTCGACTTTTGTCTTTCGACTATAAAGGCTGCCTGCGCAGCCTCTTTTGTTGTCCACCGAGGAGTCGAACCTCGCTTCTCGGAACCAAAATCCGGTGTAATACCGATATACGAGTGGACAGTGCTTTTCAAAAGCGGGTGCAAAGGTACAACAAATTTTTGATATGACCAAATAAATCGTACTTTTTTTGCACTTTTTTGTGTTTTTTGTTGGATTGAGTGTGCAAAAGGCACAAAAAAATCGACATACTTGGGTGTATGTCGACTTTTTCAATAGTCATTCTTATTTGAAGAATTCTTGTACCTTTTCGTTCAGAACGATCTCCTCTTGGAAGATGTAAGCCCCTGTTTTCGGCGACTTAACCATCTTGATGCACTTAGAGTGCGCACGTCCGGAGTTACCCGTTTGCAGTGTTGCGACCGCTTTCTTTGCCATAGTTCTAAGCCTTTCTTAAATAGGGGTTAATTACTTAATCTCTTTATGCAGCGTGTAGCGCTTCAAATAGGGATTGTACTTCATGAGCTCCAAACGATCGGGAGTGTTCTTGCGGTTTTTGGTAGTGATGTAACGACTCATTCCCGGAACACCGCTGGCTTTTTGCTCTGTGCACTCAAGAATAACTTGAACACGTGCTTCTTTTACTTTCTTTGCCATTTTTATGCCTCCTCGAATACGTTAAAGGTTTCCAGATAGCCTTTCTTAATCGCCTCTTTGAGAGCGTTGTTCAGACCAATCTTGTTAATGGTTCTCAGACCGGCTGCACTCACGTTCAGCTCGATCCATACATTCTGTTCTACCCAGTAGAACTTGCGGCGGAAAAGGTTCACATCGAAGCTGCGCTTGGTGTGACGCTTCGAGTGCGAAACGTTGCATCCGCCCATGGCTTTCTTGCCTGTAATTTGACAAATCTTTGACATTGTTGTATATATTTTATTATTATTTTTCCTTATTAATACACGCGGTGCGTGCTCACATCCACCGGACAGATATCTCCTCCGGCAGACCTAACCCACTAATCCTCAGCACAATACGTATAGACCTTGTTAATCGTGCGGTCTATTCCACGAAAAAAATCGTGCAAAATTACTACTTTTTTTTGATATGACCAAATATTTTAGTAATTTTTTTGTGTTTTCGTTCATTTTTGGCATTTTGAGACTATTCTATGTTCTTCCGTTTTTTTCGATTGTAAGGGATAAAAGTCCTCGCGCATGCGCACTCGCGAACATTAGTTCAAAGGGGAGAAAATGAGCATAAAAAATGCAAAAAATGCAAAAAACGTAAAAAACGCAAAAAAACACCTTTTACTCTTGCATATGTCAGAAAAAAGTTGTACCTTTGCCGCACAAACCATGAAAGGACACGATTATGCTACGTCCATCTACACGTAAAGGATTATCGCGATTTGCTGATAATCAGTGCATTACCACCCCCATTAAGGGGTATGCAAGTATTCTAAGTGTTATCGCCCTGCTTCTTTTTGCGCTTGTAGGCACTGTTTCGGCGGAGCCTGTTCGTATTATGGGCATTGGCAACAGTTTTACGGTCGATGCCTTGGAGCAGCATATGCAGCCTCTGTTAACGGCGGAGGGTGTAGATGCCATTATCGGTTATCCGTACCGAGGTGGAACCTGGTTGAGTCAGCATGATGCTTGGTCTCATCGGAATGACACGCTGCCGTATAACTACCGTAAGTTCAAGGACGGAAATTTCACCTCGACGGGTTTGGCCACGTATAGTTTGAAGATGGCGCTGGAGGATGAGCCGTGGGATTGGGTAATTATTCAGAGTGACCATGACAGCGCAGGTATCTATAAATCGTACGTGCCGTATATGGAGCATCTGATTGCATTTGTGCATGAGAACTGCTCCAATCCGAATGTGAAGATCGGGTTCTATATGACTTGGGCATACGATTCTTCTTCGACCTATAGTTCGTTCAATATCTATCATAAGAACCAACAGGAGATGTATGATAGCATTCTCAATGCCGCACAGCAGGTGATGGCTAATCATCCGGAGTTGGAGTTGCTTATTCCTGCCGGAACGGCGGTGCAGAATGCCCGTACAAGTTATATTGGTCAGCATTTGAACCGTGACGGGTACCATCTACATTATAATCACGGACGGTATATTGCTTCGTTGATTTGGTATGAGAAGATCATCGGCAAGTGTGCTTTGGACGTTACTTGGCATCCAGAGAGTATCACGGACTACTGTGCGGATATGTGTCGTCACGCGGTGCATGCAGCGGTAGAAAATCCATGGGAAGTAACATCCTTGGCGGATGATTTTAGCGAACCGGAACATGAGACGATTGAGCCGGGTACGGAGAGCCATCTGAGGCGTATGACGCTGAACGGCCAGAATGTGGTGTTGGGTGAGGATACCGCTTTCACGGTGAAAGTGGACTACACGCGTACGCCCGTTGCGCTATACGCGTACCCTATAGATATTAAGGCGGAGCTGAATATCACCGATGCGTATGGAGCGGATATTGAGCGCGATGAAACGAAGCCGTGGTATTATCCGTTGGTTACACCGGAGAAGGGCGCTACGGTCAACTATACGATTCGCGTTATCTCAGAAGCGCAAGGTGCGGATGAGACTATTTATAAGTTATCGTTGGTAGGCGCAGAGGCTGCAGATATAACGTATCCGATTGCGAGCAAGGATGACTTGGATGATTTTGCGAAGGCGGTGAATGACGGCAGTTACGCCATTAAAGGTGAGGTGACGAAGGATTTCAGTTGTGACCATACGAAGCAAGAATGTTGGATGACACCGATTGGTACGGACGCTCATCCCTATACCGGTACGTTCGATGGTAAGGGACATACGATTAGCGGATTTAATATCTACAGCGTGGACAATGATTTGCTGAACTGGAAGTATGTAGGTTTATTCGGTTATATCAATAATGCAACGATTAAGAACCTGCGCATTGAGGGTACGGAGGAGAGTTATTTCAACCGTCCGAGTTCCGGAACGGACAATACGGGAAGTTGCTCGTATGGTATTCTTTGCGGCGGAATAGTAGCCAGTACGATTCAGGACTGCTCGGTTAGTATGCCGATTTTCACGAATGTGAGTGGAAATGTAGGCATGATTGTCGGACGCAATGAGGCAGTGAGCGGAGCAGAGGCTTCGATTATTGAGCGTTGCTATGTAGGTGGTACTTGGCGTGTACGTCATAAAGGTATTTATGCGGGCATTTTGGGTTATGGATATAATGCGGTAATTCGTGACTGCTATAGTACTTGCACAATGGCATTGCAGCAAGATAAAGCAGCGCGTATCGGTGGTATTATAGGTTATGTGAATGCAAGTAGTGGACGTAGTTTGACGATAGAGAATTGTCATTTCTATGGCAAGTTGACGCCGTTTGAGGGAGCTTCCAATACTTCGTATATCGGTGCGATTGCGGGTGTGTTCAACGGCACGGCGGTGACGGCTGTTAACTGCTGGTGGCTGGAAGATTCGGCTCCGGCTGCTTTTGGTCAGCATAGTAATAATACTGCAACGGCTACTTCGGCTACGAAAACGCAGTTTGCGGATGGAACTGTGACTACGGCTTTAGGTGACGCGTGGGAGCAAGGAGATAAGTATCCTGTGCTGAAGGAACCGGAAGATGAACCGACGGGAATTGGGAGTATTCAGCCGTCAGTATTCAGTAGTCAGAAAGTGATTCGTGAGGGTCAGTTGATGATAGAGAAGGGAGGAAAAACTTATTCTATCTTAGGGCAACAAATACATTAATAATAACACTTAAATTTAATTCGTATGAAAAAATTTTTCCTATTTGCGCTGCTGTTTGCAGCAACAGCAATGTTTGCTGAAGTACGTGTTGAGACTTTCGACGTGAAGGACGGAACTGTAACTAACACGTATGTTTCGACTCCTACTACAAAAGAGTGTCAAAAAGCTTCTTGGACCGTATTTGCAGGAGGTGTTTTGAAAAACCTTGGTAATATGGGTAGTACTAACTATGCTGCGGTTACTCGCGCTATGAAGGATGTTGATAATGGCGTCTATCCTTACTTGGAGAGTAGCACTATTGAAGATGGTATTGACAGCCTTTGGTTTACTTGGAATAGTAACGGTAATGAGTCCGGTAGCTGGAACATCGTTATTTATATTAACGGCGACTCCATTGATGCTATCACAAGCACGGCTGGTAATAAAATAGCTTCAGCGCCTTTCAACACATATAGCAAGGGCGGCTTGAATATTGATGGCGATTTCACCATTAAGTTTGTCAACAAGAGTCTTCATAACAGCTCAGACCAAACGAAAAACCTCAAACGTTTCGTGATTGATGATTTGGGTTGGACGACTCACGGTTCTGCACCGATTAAACCGAAACCGACATTTGAGTTTGCAGAAGAAAAGCTGATTAAAAAGATTGACGTTATTGCATTTACCAATACATTAACCAATACATCGGATGCTACCCCGACTTTTGAGAGCAGTGTGCCTGAAGTTGCTACTGTTGCAGAAAATGGAACAGTTACTATTGTAGGTTTAGGTACTACTATTATCACTGCTTCAGTAGAGGAGACGGATAATTATAAAGAGGCTGAGGCTTCATATACGCTCCGCGTAGTGCCTCTGAACTTCAATTTGGAGACCTTCGATGGCGCAACGAATTCCACAAGCGGAACTTACTTGGCTGAGCCTACTCAAGGAACACCTTCTACGGCTACCGGTATTAAGTGGACCACTCTCCTCGGTTCTGTTCGCACTGGTTTTGGTTCTTGGCCGGCAGCGAATATAGCTGCCGGTGTACGTGCTAAAAAGCCGGCGGAGGAAAATTATGGTTATTTGCTGAGTGACGTTATCAGTGGCGGTATTGATAGTTTGGCGTTTGACTGGAATAGTAACGGTGACGAAAGCAACAATCACTTCAATTGGAATATCTTGATTCTGATTAATGGTGACTCGGTAGGTATTATTGATGCAGCGCCGAACGCTAAACAATCTGCCGGAAATGAGTTCCGTTATACCTTGGGCAACTTGAAGATTGATGGAGACTTTACGATTGAGTTCTTGAATAGAAACGACCATGACACATTGATTACCACCGCTAACCAGATGCGTTGGGTAATGGACAACCTGGAGTGGTACAGTTACGAAGCTCCGTGTGAGGGTCAGTATGGTATCTTGGTGGATGGTACGGAGTATATTGCCGGTGTAAAGAATGAAGAGCAGAAAGAATGGTTGGAATATACCATTACGGCAGACTTGAATAAAGATCAGACCTTCGTGTTTGAGGACCATTGCACAGGCGGTACCTTTATGGCTGGTCAAGATAATGGCGAAGGCAACTATAAGTTCAATTATACCGAAGGCGAGAATCCTGCATTCTTGGTTCCGCAGGATGGTCACTTTACGATCTATCTGAAGATGTATGGTCCGGACAATAACTGGATTTGGACCGTTTATGCAGATCCGACTACCGGCATCGAGAATGCGGCTATGAAGGCGGATGTGCGGAAGGCTATTGAGAACGGACAGATTGTGATCTATCGCAACGGCGTACGTTACTCGTTGCAAGGACAGGCGTTCTAAGAATGATGGTATAAGGGGTTGCTGTCTAAAGAAAGGCGGCAATCCCTACTATACCAAAGATAGTCCGATTTTTATTGGAAAACAGTAGGAGGGAGATAAAAAGTATATATATACTATGTATATATATAGTAAAAGAGACAAAATGTGCAAAAAAGTGGCGTTATCCTATGGGTATCCTATGGTTATGGTATGGGTATCCTATGGTATAGTCTCGTTAAACCCTCGTTAAACCCTCGTTAAGGTCTCGTTAAAAGGTCGAATGAGGGGCAAGGAAAGAAAAAAAATGAAATATTAACCTTATAAATTTAATAATATGAAAAAATTATTTTTAACATTAACAGCATGTATTCTGACGCTTGGCTTGTGGGCAGCGGATGTGAGTGTAACGGAGAAGTTTACAAGAGTGACACAATCGGGTAGTTCAGGAGCGGCTGGTTCTGATTGGACGGGTGATGTTTGCAATTGGACCAACAAATTTGCCCGCCGCGGAACTAATGATAAACTCAATGGGAATCAATGTACGTGGATTACTTTAAATGGCTCAGACATTAGGGGTTATATTATAACGACCGATCTTGAAGGCGGTATCAAAGCTGTTTCTTTTAATTATGGTCAATTTGGAGCAGAAGCCTCTACAATTTTGAAGTGGCAAGTTTCTGCAGTAGGAACAACGACAACTTCTCACACTATTGAGCGAGATGGTGATTTGGGTGGTAATACTGGCACCGATGGTGATTCTTATTCCCATACTTTCTCTTGCAAAGAGAATGCACAATTGGAGATTTTAAATAAGTCAGAAATGGATAACGGCGATATGCCTGCAAATGGCAAGGCGCGCCTATTAGTAGGTGATATTACCATCACCCCGTATTTGCTTTATCGTAACAAGGATGTTACAGTTGGTTTGAAGCAGCGTGGTTATGTCAACAGAAGCTCAAATGATTTCATCAATAATACAGCTGGTGAAGGGTCGATAGTGTTTTCTTCTTCGGATGAAAGTGTTGCCAAGGTTAACCCGGAAACGGGTGTGATTACTCCGGTTAGTGTTGGAGATGCGATTATTACTGCTACATGGAGTGAGGGAGCAAGTACCACTTATACGCTTCACGTTGTGGATGGCATTATCGCAGAGAACTTCAGCAAGGTAGCGAAACTCAGTCAAGTAACAACCGAAGCCACATGGCATGGAGATTTGTTTGATTGGCGGGTATTGCAAGTTCGTCGTGGTACAGATGATACAATTGGTCTTGCTCCGCGTATTCAAGCAACTGCTTTGCGTTCGAATGCAGGTTCTACCCTGATTTCTGCAAATAAAGTAGAAGGTGGTGTAAAGCATATTGCTCTTGATTGGAGACAATGGGGTAAGGCCGGAAGTGCTACAAAAATGAATATTAAATTCTATTATTCGGATGATAAGGATAATTGGGGCGATGCTGTTGCATCACAAGAAGTTGGCGTTGCGACTGCTTCCACTCCGTTTGTGTTCAACGAAGACGTAACAGGTGGCGCAAAGAATGCGTATCTGAAGATGGAATATACAGCTGATGCTGCAATTGTTGCAGTCATGGGTGCAATGAAGATCACCCCGTATCTGCTCTATACGACCAAAGAGGCTACGTTAGATACTCGTGGAAGCGAGGCGTTGAGTTTCAAGAATGAGGATTTGATTGATAATACAGGCGCTACGGTTACGTATTCTATAGAGGACTACGGTGGATTATTTGCAGAGGATATTGAAATTGCAGCTGATGGTACAGTTACCGTTGCTGATCGCTATCAAACCGCAGACGTTACTGTTCAAGCTAAGTGGAGTGATGTAACAACGACTTACACGCTGCACGTAATTGGTAAGGCAGATGCAAATGCTCATTTCGTCAATGCGGAAGAAAACAAAACGCTGTTAGATTTCGCGTTCAATAATCCTGTTGTTAAGGCCGCCGGTTCAGCAAATGCTGTATATTCTTCAGAATTTGATACGGTAGCAACAGTTGATCCTGCTTCCGGTACCGTTACTCCAGTTGCCCCGGGAACAACCACCATTACAGCTACTATTCCGGAGAATGACAACTTCCAAGGAGCAGTTGTTTCCTATACGCTTCACATAGCCGCTCCGAATTTCTATGTGGTTGGTTCTGCAGTAGGCGGTTGGAACCCGAACCAAGTTCCTGTTTATGCAGACTCGTACACTATCTCGAACCTTGCAGCAGGTAGCTATCAGATGAAGATTACTCGCAACGGTACTTGGGACGGCGATGATAACGTTTTTGGCTACGATGCATTGACAAAGGCTAATATCATTGCCGGTATAACAAGAGGTACAGGCGGAGACAACGACAACATCAAATTCACGTTGGCTGAAGCGGGGGATGTTACTATCACTTATGTTCACGGTGAACTTTTCAAAGTAGAAGGTAATTTTACGCCACAAGTTGTCAAAATAGTTGGTGATAAGGCCGTTATCGGAGCATGGGAATATAATGATGGTATTACTCTTGTTCCGGCAGAAAACAAACTGACAGCAAGCGCTACGGTGGAACTTACCGAAGATTATTATGAGTTCCAATTGGTTGATAACGGAACTTGGAAAGGTAAATGGATAAACAACGATAATGACAAATACTATTTAACGAGAAGCGTTCTGTCAGTAAATAATTTAGAATATGGCAAACAAAACCTCGTTATTACTCCGGATGTAGCAGGCAACTACACCTTCACTTGGACATACGGAACCGGCGAATTGACGGTTGAATTCCCGGACCTTCCTGCTCCCGTTTATTACCTCGCAGGTAGTATGTTTGGAGATGGTGATTGGGGCGAAACCAAGCAACTTATGACTGAGATAGATGGCGTTTGGAGCAAAACCGTTACCTTTGAAAGTACCGATTATAAAGAATTTAAGATTGTACGTTCTGTTGAAGGCATACATGTGATTAGCCAAGATTGGTTTGGATTAGCTACATATCAGAACATTACAGCTACCACCTCCGATTTGGTGATTGGTTCGGGTGATTCAAACATCGGTATTACGCCAAGTAGGACAGGTGACTACGGATTTACTTTCGATCCTGACGGAAACAAATTAAGTGTCACCTTCCCGACCGCTACCGCTGTTGACGAAACGGATGTTAAAGCAAAAGCTGAGAAGAAGGTTGTTAACGGACAGTTGATTATTATGAAGAATGGCGTTCGTTACAACGTAATCGGTCAGGCTCTTTAATGAAAACCGGCAGGGTGCTCCGTAGGGAGTGCCCTGCACCTTTATAATCTAATCTTATGAAACACAATTTACTAACCATTCTGTTGCTGTGCGTTTGTACGGTGGTTTGGTCGCAAGACTTAGCTATCACCGGTACGGTGACAGATATCAGTGGCGAACCCGTTATCGGTGCGGCCGTGTCCGTCGATGGTACGACAAACGGTACGGTAACTGATATTGACGGTAAGTTTGCCCTATCGGTTGCCCCGGGCGCAAAGATCACCATCTCGTATCTGGGCTTCAAAACGCAGAAACTGGTTATCAACGATGCACAGCCTATTTCCGTCACTATGACCGAAGACACGGAAGTGTTGGAAGACGTCGTTGTCATCGGTTACGGTACGGTTCGCAAAAGCGACATGACCGGAGCTATTGCACAAGTGAAAACGGACGAGATGAATATGTCATCCTCTACGTTGGAGCAAGCGCTGATTGGTCACACGCCGGGTGTGGAAATCAAACAAACGAGCGGTGCCCCTGGTTCCGGAACAACCATTCATATCCGTGGTGTCAACTCCGTCTATGGCGATGTAGAACCGCTGTATGTAGTGGATGGATTCCCAGCATCGAAAGATGTATATATCAACCCTTCGGATGTAGAGTCGGTCGAGGTGCTGAAAGATGCAGCCTCAGCGGCTATTTACGGTTCGCGTGCCAGTGGTGGTGTGATTCTTATCACTACTAAGCGTGGTTCGGAAGGCAAACCCCGTGTACAGGTGGACTACCAGTTCTCCGTGCAGCAAGTGCAGCATAAGATCTCGATGATGAATGCCGCTCAGATGAAGCAGTTGCACATGGACGGATACAACAATGCCTATTTTGACTACCTGCGCAATAACCCGTCTATCTACGGCAACGACGATGCGGTGAACTGGGCACACTCGCGCGAGGACGATAATGCTACTCGTACGGCGAAGGGAGCCAGTAACACGATGCTCCTTTGCCCGGATATCATCAATTCGAACTACGACACCGATTGGCAGGACGCTATTTTCCGCGACGCCCCGATGCATAAGGTTAATTTCTCGGTATCGGGCGGTAAGGACAAGTTCAAATACATGTTCTCTACCAGTTATCTGAACCAGGACGGTATCGTGGCACCGAGTAACCACCAGCGCTTGACCACTCGTCTGAACCTGGATGTGCAGGTGACGGATCGGTTCAAGATAGGCGTAAATACCAATATGTATTATGTACGCGAGCGCGTCGTTCGTACGGACGGTTTGGCGTTCAACGACGGTGTGATCCTGAATGCCCTCGGTATGCCGTCTGCATATCCGGTCTATAATGCTGACGGTTCGTACGCCGTAGGATGGAGTTACCGCAACGGAGAGTCATCCTACATGTGCTTCGGCGGTGAGAACCCTGTGGCGCTGGCTTACGGACGGCAGGAGTATTACACCAAGATCCGTGCTTCTATCGACGCCAACGCTTCGTATCGCATTATTGATGGTTTGTATGCCAAAGTGAACTTAGGTTTGCAAATCGCGGACCAGATTTATAACCTCTATCGTCCTTCATGGCTCGGTCAGAGCAATTATGAACCGGGTAACTACACCACTAACGATAAGGTGAAAGCCGTGGACAACCGCGACTTCAATATCGACTGGTTGCTCGAGGCGACGGTTAATTACGACAAGACCTTTGCCGACAAGCACACGGTTAGCGCCGTAGCCGGTTTCTCTATGCAAAAAAAGAACTATAACAATATCGACGCCACTACTGTTTTGGGTGCACTGCCCGATGACCGTATTACGGAATTGAGCGCTGCGCAGCCGACGGAAACGGATGAGAATGGTACGAAAGCGGTGACCGATAAGAAAGCCTGGGCGTTAATGTCCGCTTTCGCCCGTGCGATGTACACTTACGATCATCGGTACACTTTGTCGCTGACGCTCCGTGGAGATGGTTGTTCGCGATTCGGTGCTACCAACCGTTGGGGTCTGTTCCCTTCCGTAAGTGCGGGATGGAACATCACCAACGAGCATTGGGCAGAGGATATACAGGATAAGTTCACGGCTAAACTCCGTGCTTCGTGGGGTATTTCCGGTAACAATAATATCTCCAATTACCGTCATATACCAACCATTAAGACCGGTTCGTATGTGTTCGGTGACCCGGCTTCTTCGGTTATCACCTATTATCCGACCTCTGTGGATACGGACTTGGGTTGGGAGAAGACCTCGCAGGTGAACGTAGGTACGGATATAACCTTCTGGTCCGGACGTTTGAGCCTGGTGATGAACTATTATTACTCCCTCACCACCGACCTTCTCTACCAGAACACCATGAGCGCCACAACCGGTGCTACGGCTATGTGGACGAACCTCAAGAACGGCCGTGTCATCAACCAAGGTGGCGATCTTCAAGTGGATGCCAATGTGCTGAATATGAGTGGCGTGAAATGGAATATAGGCTTCAATATCTCCTTGAACCGTAACGTAGTATACGGTCTGGACGATGATATTCTTATTTACGGTCAGCGTTCGCAATTAACTCACATTACCCGCAACGGCTACGCCATCGGTTCGTACTATGGTATGGTTAGTCAAGGTCTGATTACACCAGAGGACTACGAGTTAATCAAAGAGGATGCTATGCATGTAGGCGAAGACGGTTATGTGCTGAAAGGTGTGCCGGTAGCCGACTATGCTAATGTTTATGTAGGCGATGTGAAATGGAAAGATGTGAATAAGGACGGTCGAATCACCGAAGACGACCGCGAAGTTATCGGTGATAACTATCCGAAGTTCTCCTACGGCTTCAATACTTCGCTCTCGTGGAAAGGTTTGACCTTCTCCGCTTCCTTCGATGGACAGTTCGGTAATAGCGTCATCAATTTCTCTCGCTATTATATCTGCAACCTGGAAGGTGGTGTGAACACGATGAGTATTGCTTTGAACCGCTACCGCGGTGAATATACGCAACCGTACGCCATCAACGATGATATGATGTTCCGTGCTAACCGTAGCCAAAAGAACCTCAATACCAAGTTCTCTACCTATTTTGTAGAAGACGCTTCGTTCTTGCGAATGACGAACTTAACCCTCGGTTATACCATCCCGGATAATAAAGCTTTCCGGCATATGCACCTGAGCAAGTTCTATCTCTATTTCTCTGTGGATAATGTATTCACGGCAACTAAGTACACGGGTTATAACCCCGATGTGGATTATAACGCAGCGAATACCGCCCCGGGTCTGGACTTCGGTACATACCCCTTGGCGCGTACGTTTAGCGGTGGAATCAAATTGACATTCTAAGGAAAGGTGAAAACTGAAAAATGAAAGGATGAAAGTTATGAAACGAAAATCAATTATATTGTTAGCAGTTATTGCCTTTTGTGTAAGTTCATGCAACTTCCTCAACTTGAGCGACCCCGATGCGTTCGATACAACTAAGTTTTATCGCGACTCGGCGGATCTGGAGGGCCTTTTGGCTTCCGCTTATGCAGGTCTTCGACCGGCGTACGATAAGCTTTTCTTCGTCACGGAGATGAAGTCCGATAACGCCTATACGAACGATATGGGAACGGCAGGAGGTAAGTATTATACCTTCGTCAGTCATACGGTCACCAGTCAGAATGACATAGTGGCGGATATATACAATGCGTTCTATTTCTGCATTCATCGTTCGAACCTGGTATTGGAGCATCTGGATGCGGTACAAATGTCCGATGCGGAGCGTAACCGCCTCAAAGGCGAAGCACTCTATCTGCGCGCCCTGAGCCATTTCTACCTCACCCGTTTATGGGGCCAAGTGACGATCATGCGCCATACCATTACCGGAAATGCCGAAGCCATTGCGCTACGCCGTAGTCCGGTAGAGGATGTGTATGCCTTCATCATTGATGACCTGAAGGCCGTAGCGGATGCCGACTGGTTGCCGGCTAATTGTACCGGTTCGCAGTTCGGTCACGCTTCCCATACGGCCGCATGTGCTCTGCTTGGACGTGTCTATCTGCAGGAAGCTGCTACGCTCAACAAGCCGGAGTTATATCCTAATGCCATCACTTATTTGGAGAAAGCGATTACCATCAGCGGCTATACCGGATTTGATAAAAAGTATACGGAGCTCTTTACGCTGGAAGGTCAGAATGATGCGGAGGTGATTTTCCCCATTATGTATATGGCCAATGCAGCGGAGGGTTCGAACTTTGCGCAGTATTTCCAACCACAAGGCGCAATAGGTATCACCTCTGCTTTGTCGGGCCGCGGATTCAATCTTGGACAGGAGAACCTCTATCAGGAGTTTGAGTACACCCAGAATGGCTTTCCCAAAAACGATCGTATCCGTAGGACCAAAGCGATTCGTGAATACACGGATGGTACCTATTATACCCTTAAGTATGTGGATCTGAACCCGGCCGGTTTTGGAGGCAACATCTGGTTTGAGATTCGCTTTGCGGATGTGTATTTGATGCTCGCAGAGGCGTATGAGCGCGTAGAAGGCAATACATCGGCAAAGGCCATCAGTTATTTGGATAAAGTACGCAAACGTCCTTCTTCTTCGCTTGACGGTTATGAGGACATGCAATCGGAGGCGGCTTACACGACGGCCTATCCTACTTTGCGTGACGCCATTTTCCATGAGCGTCGTGTAGAGTTGTGCTTTGAGAACCAACGCTGGTTCGACCTCATGCGCCTCTATCCCAATGCCGATGATTTTGTGGCATACATGCATAGCGTGCAGGAACCGAATGTAGGTAATAAGTATTCGGGATTCCAGAAGTATGAGTTGCTCCTGCCGATTCCGTATGACGAGTGGTTCCTCAACAAAGACCTTGGTCAGAATGACGGATACTGATAATGTTTAATGTTTAATGTTTAATGATATTTAAAATCTAATTGTATGAAAAAATCTATTCTTATTGGCATTTTGGTATGCCTGTCAACTGTTGCTTTCGCGCAACGTAGTATGGAATGGTATTCCTATTGGGGCTCTAATGACGCGGGAAATGTGATAGAACCGCAACGTATGGTAGTGGATAACGAAGGGAATATCTATGTAGCCGCATTGTTTGGTGGTACCAAAGTGGCGGTAGAGTCAAAAACGCTGAATAGCAAAAGTGCCGTAGCCAAAGGTGACGCTGTGATCGTAAAAATGTCTCCGGCTAAAGTAGTGCTCTGGACGTATGAAATGGTTAATGACGGTAAAGCAACCGTAGCAGACTTGGCGTTGGACCAAAACGGCAACTTGATTGTTACCGGTACGTTCACCAAATCAATCCGCTTAGGTAACGACGCGATGACGCGTTATAATCCGGACGGATGGTGGGATGACGGTATTTATGTACTCAAACTGACTGCAGCCGGTGAGGCTATTAAAGCTTGGCAAATTTCTGCAACAGGAGCAACAGCCGGTTCTGTAGTAGTAGATTCAGAGAATAATATCATCATCGCAGGTTTGCTGACCGGAGATGCTTCCTTCGACGGTGGCGAAGCGGAAGGTAACGAGGACAATACCGCACAACTCGTTGTGGCTAAATATAGTAATGACGGTGAGATGATTTGGCATAATTTCACAGAAGAAAAAAGCAAATCGGTATATGGTCGTCCGTACTTGGCACTCGATGAAAACGATAATATCTATGTGGCCGCAAGTATTAACGGTACGGCTATTATAGCCGGTCAAGAAGTTAGCACCACTGTAAGCAACGCCTTCCTGGTAGCGCTCAACTCGGCCGGTGAAGAGCAATGGATGCATATGATTAACGGTGACCAAGCTGATGTAGCCGGTGGTGTAGCGGTTAGCCCGATTGGACAAGTGGCGATTGAGGTGAACCACCATAGTTATGACCTATATCTCGATGACCTGTCGGATACGTTCAACTCCGGTCATAAATTTGAGCCCGATTTTGCGCACTCTGCATTCTTCGCATTTGATCTGAACGGTGAGTTCAAGTGGTTCTATGATTGGGGTTATAGCAATATTGATGCAAGTAAGCCTAGTAATAATGGTGCAGATGCTATTTGCTACGGATTCCGTTGCTCAGATGAAGGTGTTTGGTATGCAGCCGGTATGATGACCGGTCGTTTCGGTGGTAGCCGTCTGGATGCAGAGATTCGTACCTTACCGGACGGTAAAAACTCCGGTGTAGAGACTATCGACCATCAATGGTTGCAACATAATACTAACGGTGGTCATGACTGCTTCTTGATTACCCTTACTCGCGGTGGTCAGTTGGCCAATGCTATTCGTCCGGGTGGTCCGCAATATGAAGATGGTATCGATGTAGCCCTCAGTCCCGATAAGAAGAGCATCTATTTCTTGCAGACCATTAACGTACGTGACAAGGCTCCGTTTACTTGTCCGGACAATATCTTCGATTCTTGGACTGACTTATACGCTCCTTCTAACTGGGAAAGTCGTAAGGGTAAGTATACGATCCTGAATGTCTTCTGTCCGGAAGCCGGAACGAACCCCTATACTACTGCTCACAAGGGTATATTCCCGTCTTCGCTGTTGGTTAAATATTCCTTGCCTGAGATTAATCCGAATGTGCTGCCGAAGTTCCAAGTAGGTGTTCCGTACAGCCAAGCGCTGAGCATTGTATCTGCACAAGGAAAGGTGACTCTCTTCCCGCTGGAGCAAGCCTCCGATGTAGAGTTTGACGGCACGACCGTAAACGGTACTTTCAATTCCGAGGCTGAGCGTTTCGTTGGTTTTATTGCCATTGACAGTATTGCCCTTCCGGGTGAAATTACATACTATGCATACGACGCAGACACTAAGCAATCTATCCGTTCTAACCCACGTACTGTACGCTATATGCCGCTCCTGGAAGGTCAGAAAGAAGAAGGTGTAGAGGATGTGGCAGAGGATCAGAAGAATGCCAGCCGCAAGATGCTGCGCGACGGTGTATTGTATATCGAGCGCAACGGCAGACGATACAATGCACAAGGAGCGGAAGTAAAATAAAATTTGATATTTGAAATTTGATATTTGAAATTTGAAATGTTAGCATTTCTTTTATCGGCCCTGATAACAGGTTATGTGTTGACAGATAATGGTTCACCCATCGCCGGCGTAGCTGTCAGCGATGGAGTGACCATTGCGCAAACGGATGCGAACGGTGCGTATGAGTTGCCGTATCGCGACAA
>Ga0310690_10005560_pt1 | contig 17020 bp, 19 predicted proteins | sample AusTroGonzalo_MG_2_FD_207661 | JGI IMG/M metagenome (GOLD analysis project Ga0310690, IMG submission 207661) | Bovine rumen microbial communities from tropical cattle in Woodstock, Queensland, Australia - Gonzalo_04 (v2) (version 2) | ecosystem: Host-associated > Mammals > Digestive system >...
TACCGGTAATATCAGTATAGGCGGCGACCGCGCCCCCGCCATCATCCGAAATATAAATCGTCCCGGATTTCACCGGAATGATAAAGGTCGTTGCACGTCCGTGGTCATCGGAAGTAAGATTGCCGGATACATAAAGCTGGCTGTACTGCGGCACATAGAACGTCGAGCCGCCACCGCCACCAGTCGCGGAAATGGTATAAGGCGTACCGTCTGTGCCACCGGAGATCGTGATGTTCGCACCGGGATTGATCTTTGCGGAAATAACCGGCGCGATGCCGTAAGTCCCGCCGGTAATCTGAATCCCTTCCCCGCGCTCATAGACGGATCCGGACGAAATACCGACAAAGATCAGGGCGTAGCCGGTACCGACCGGGCGAATGTAACGCGCGATCCCGCGTTTCGATTTCTTGAACGAGCCGCCATTTCCGACCGGAACAACATATTCAAACGTATCTGTGCCAGTTTCCGAAACAATCGGAACAATCGCCGCGCCCATAACGAGGACGGAGCCGTACTGATGCGGCCCGATCTCACCTTGCGCGATACCCCAATTGTTCTTCCATAATTCATGTTCGGTCAGCGTTGCAACGGGGAAAGCCCCCTCGGACAGCGCTCCTTCCGGGATGCTGACAGCATCGCCGTCCGCAATCGTCACATTAAGCGGATTGTAGGCATTGATGCAGATGTTCTCAATCTGCACACCGCCCACGCTCGCTCGAACACCGGAAAGACCGCTTCGATTAACAAGACGGCGCACATCGTTTTCGAGTTGCGCGTCCGGCTGAAATTCCTGTCCGGGATTGACATCAGGCCAATAACTCACGTCACACCCCCAGCATGCTAAAATCGCCGTAGAACCACGGCTTGGAGCCGTAGATATCAGAAACGTCGCTCTTCACGCCATTGTCGGAAACCGTAATCGGAATCGCAGAAATGTATTCGTGACCCTCAACGTCGCCGATATTGTGACCGGAAATCTTGACGTTCGACTCATTGAGGCGAATCGAGAAATGGAACTGCACCACGACATGATCCGCTTTTTTGGATCTGGAATAGGACATTCCAAGGAACATGGACTCGCCTTTTTCCCAGCCATAAAAACGACGATTGTTGACCTTGCCGACCAGCGATGCCACCCGGCGGATATACGCAGTCGTGAGCCGTCCGACATTCATAGTCTTTGTGCGCGTTTCGCGCATTTCGGCCGTCGGCACATCACATCCGGCGATCTCCATTTCTTTGCCGACTTTGCCATTCCAGCCGATCGCACCCTGGGCATCCTTGTCGCCGTAAAAATGCCGCTGCGGCTGCAGAGAAAATTGTACATGCTTGGTCGTATTGCCGCAATCGAAACTGACGGTCGCTTCCTCATCGTCATCATCAGCAGCAGAAGAATCGGAATCCTGCTGATATGCGGCATTGACCTTGAAAGTGGTTTCGGCCACGCGGGAATCAATGGTGAGAGTCTGCAGAGGCAAGCCATGCACCGAAGCCGGGATTTCCAGCCGGACGGCATTCAGCGCCTCTTCTTCGTCTGCGACCTCGAAAACGATATACGGCACTTCCACCGAGGTATAATTACCCCAGCGGTCCATGCTGTTTACGTGTTCTTTGAAATTCTGCTCAACCCGTGCCATGTCCGATTATCCGTAATAAATTTTGTTGTTTTGCGATTTCAGAAGGCGGTTTGCCTTTTCCGTGTTGTCCGCCGTCCGCTCGGTGGCATTCGCCGTGCGTTCGTAAACCGAGCCGCCGATCATGCCGGAAACCACGTCTGCGGAGAATCCGCCGACGGCATGCTTCTGCGGAGTCAGGAATGCATCCATGTCGACGGATGCCGCGACCGCATTCTGTGCGGCTTCGGTCGTTTTGTCCCTGGCCTCCTTCGTTTTCTTCGCGGTTTCCGCAGCCGTCTTCTTGACCTCGTTGACGGCATTCTGCCATTCGGTTTTCGCTTTCGAGATTTCGTCCGCGGCACCGGTGACGGCATCGTCGAACTCTTTCTGATGTGCGAGAATCTCGTTCGATTCCGCATCCCGCGCCCCTTGGTTCTTCCGATCCCATTCCGCATTGATGGCGGCCAGTTCTTTTTGATTCTGCGCCTTGGTGTCCTGGCGATTCTGCTCCCGGGCATTTTTTTCTTCCCGGTAGACACGCTCGACGGCGGCAATCTCGGCTTCGACCTCCTCGTCGGAAGTGAAGATGCCTTTCGTCTTGATCCAGGCTTTGCGGATTTCCAGAATGACTTTCCAGAACGAATCCACGATTCCGCCCCAGACGACGTCCCACGCCGTCCGCATGGCGTTCCCGATCGATTTCAGACCGTAAAGCAGACCGTACCAGAGGTTGTTCCCGCCGCGAAGAATGGAATAGACCGTGACGGTCCAGGCATCGGCGAGGAACTGTTTCAGCCCGGCCCATGCTTTCTTCAGAGGAGCCAGCCCGGTCAGCCAGACGACTTTCAGCGCGGAGAGCGCGACCTTTGCGGCTCCGGCAAGATCGCCGGACATGAACGCATCCTTGATGACGGAGAACGTTTCCATCGCGATGTCGCCGATCTCGGAGAACGCATCCCCGAAATCGTCCACCGTGTCAACGACGGCATTCTTGACGGATTCCCACGAACCGCTGAAATAGAGGATCGCACTGCAGACGGTCAGGACGGCAGCGATGACTCCCCCAATGGGAGAGACGATCGCCGCCCACATCGCAATCGCCGTGGTCTTGACGGCGACCATCGCGCCGGCAAGCAGCGCATAGGCTCCGGTCAGAGCGTGAACGAGGATGATGGGAGCCGTGATTGCGATCTTCATGGCGGCCAGAGCCGCAGAAAGGACACCGAATCCTACCGCGAGAGCCTTGATGGTCACGCCGATGGCGACGAGCGCAACGCCGATGCCGGCGATTCCGGCGATGACCTTTGCCGCGCCGATGACGAATTCCTTGTTCGCGGCGATCCATTCAGCCGTCCAGTTCAAAGCGGTAGACGCCTTTTCGATGAACGGTTTCAGAGCATCGCTGATGATTCGTCCGATGGCGATCTGGCATCCCTCAACGGCGCTTGTCAGGATGCGGAACGAGCCGCCGATGCCGGAATCCTGCTCTTTCGCTACGCGGTCTGCTTCACCTCGCACGTTTTTCAGGCGCTCGATGAAAACTTCCAGTTGCTGAATATTCCCGCCGAGCTGGAGTCCGGCGAGGGATCCGCGCAGATCGAAAATGTCCTCGGCGAAAGCAAGGCGCTTCGCCGTCGGGAGTTTGTTCATGTACTTGGCGATGTCCGCCATGATGGCCGGCATTTCCCGGAGATTCCCATTCACATCCGTGGTGGCGATGCCGATGCCGGACAAGGCATCCTGCACTTTCGTCTTGGCGAACTGCGAATAGGATTTGCGGAGCGCGGTCCCGGCGAGCGATCCTTTGATGCCCATGTTGGCGAGGACGCCCAATGCGCCGGAAACGTTCTCGATGGTATCGCCTGCCGCGGCAGCCTGCGGGCCTGCCATCTTCAGCGCTTCTCCCAGGTCGGTCAAGGTCTGCGCCGACCCGTTCGCCGTCGCGGTCATGATATCCGCGACCCCGGACATCTTGGAGGCTTCGAGGCCGAAGACGCGCATGTTGTTGGATGCGATTTCCGCGGCGACCGCAAGTTCCGTTCCGGTCGCGCGGGCAAGGCTCAAAACAGCCGGAATGGAATTATTGATCTCATTCGCGGTAAAGCCCATGCGTCCGAGAGCTGCCATTGCATCGGCGACCTCTTTTGCCGTGTAGGACGTTTCGCGACCGAGTTTTTCGGCCGTGTCCGTCAGCATCTTGAATTCGTCATTCGTCGCCCCGGACACCGCCTTGACCATCCGCATCGCGTCGTCGAAATTCGCAAACGATTTCGTCGCCAGCGCGAACGGAGCCGCCATCGCGCCCGAGAACATCAGCATTTGCTTTCCGACGGACGTGACGGACGAGCCGAACGAACGCAGTTCCTCCTGCGCTTTTTTCAGCCCCTTTTGCAGACTCGCGCTATTGAGAGTGATTTCAACGTATGCGCGTCCCGCTTTCACTCCTGATGCCGATGCCATGGATCACGACTCCTGATTATTGATTAAGTTCTGACAGATCTGGCGGAACGTGTCGAACGTGATTTTGATTTTCTTCTGCATGTACGGATTGAAGTCCTTGGGCTTGACCGTCGTGCCTTTCTTCGGGTCGCGGAACATATTGACGAGCAGCGCAAGCAGATTTGAAGTCCGGCTCCAGTCCACCTGCAGTTTCGTTTCCTCGACCTTCTGCCTCGCCTCGCGCATCCAGAGCAGTTCACGCAAGGTGAAGTCCGACGGGTCTACTCCGCAGAGGCCGGCGCACCGGTAGATGAGCCGATCGACTTCTCCATGACGGAGACCAGTTCGTTTTCGAACTTCTCGTCCATCTCCTCCAGCTTCTGCCGAGTCGCCGTCTCGAAGCGTCTGACTGCCCGAAGAATTTTCTGCATGGCCAGTCGCTTCGTTCCGGGGAAAAAATCAACGATCTCATCCAGCAGAGCCGCCGTCGCGTTCGCGATGACGTCGCCGACCATCGCCTCTCCGAACTGCTCATCCGTGACACCGAGTTTATCCGCCTCGGGCTTGCAGACGGCATACAGCACATCCACAAGCAGGACCGGATCGTCGGTCAGGCGATTCAGCAGAGAGGTATTGAGATTGTTGTCATCGTCCACTTCGACGATGGAATTCAGATCGACTTTGCAGATGCCGCGTACACGCTTGATGGTCGAAACCGTGACAGATACCTGCCAGTTTCTTCCTTCTTTGTCAACGAACGTTCTCATAATACAAACTCCTGGCTGTTTGGATTAGGATGCGGCGGTCTTCCACTGCGGAGCGCGGGTCCCGGAGGTCGGCTTCGCGGTGACGGAAACGGTGACGGCTTCCTCGAGATTCTGATTGACGGTGAACGCCGTGATGACGAAGTCAGCATCCAGGCCGGAGCCTGCGGCGTCCGCGACAAGCAGAGCGACAGCCGTCGCGCCGAAATAGGCGTTCTGCAGCGCGGCGAAACCGGCGTCGGACGGGTCATAGAGAATCTCGAATTCGACGGATGCTTCTTTGAGAGTCGCAGCCGTCGCGCGCCATCCATTGGTCGCACGAGTCGTGACGTCGGCCTCGGCCGTGGACAGATTGAGGGTCACGTCCTTGACGTTCGACATCTCGGTGGTCGCAGTGGCTCCGGCAACGCCGTATTTGAGTTTGGCATTGTAGCCGAGAACATAAGAGGGCATGTTAATGTCTCCTGTTTGAAATTGTTATTTGACGGCTCGCTTCCAGAAAGAAGTAAGCTTGGGAAGGCTGCGAGTCAGCGCCGGTCCCATGTAGGGACGGGCGGGATATTTCACGGTTTTCTTCTTGGCTTCAAGGCTCGCTATCCTGGGATAAAGCCGGGACGCCATTTCAGCCTGGCGCTCGGTCCGCAGTTTTATCCAGACAACTTTCCGATGTGTGCGCGGGTCCAGCACATTACTCCGCCGAACGATCTCGTCGCGCTTCGTCAGGCGGTCGGTCCTCATCGGGCCTTCCTCCCCGACGCGAAAACCATTCTTGAAATGGTCTACGTCGATGACGGGAACTCGCCGCGATCCCCCGAATTCGTGGATCCGGGCGATGTTCGTCAGTCCGCCTTTCACGTAACGCGGGCCGACGACCACGGTTCTCCGGTCGGAAGTCAACGCGAAAAGAATGGTCTTCTTGAATCCCGCATGGCTCGCTGGCGGCTTGCCCGGACGGGAGTGAAGTTCGGGATTCTTCCTTTGCGGAATGGAACTCATGGCGACTCGCCGGACATACGCGCCCGCGGACTTCAGCGAAGTCGGCGCGTTCTTGTCGACGGCTTTCTGAATCGCCTCTTCCTTGACCTCGATCTTGACTTTCGCGCTCATGCCAGACCTCGCAGTCTTGCCACAATGACAGACGTGAATTGATTGGAAGAACGAAGCATGTCGGCATCGTAAACCGGATCGAATTCGATTCCGAGGCAGATTTTGCCGGAGAACGTCTTTCCGAGCAGTTTCTCGCCGATGGATTCCGCCTCTTCAATGAGCGTCGGGATATCGAGATTCTTTCCCCGTTTGAGGATCGCGATCTCGATGATGTGCGTGACTTCTTTCGCGCCGGACCGGGCAAGCAGTTTCTTCTCGATGCCATACGGCACGACCACGATCTTTTCCGCCGAGAGTTGAGGCAGAAGAAAATCGGGCGAGTATTGCAGTTCGGCCGTGATGCTCTGCGTGGAAACCGCAGAAACGATCGCGTTCGCCGTCGCGATGAGGTCACTGTTGATGCTGTTGCTCATTGACAGTCTGGAATCCTACCTGTTTCGTGTGAATGCGAAGCGTGTTATGCGTGTGGTCGGTCCATCTCCAAACGGGCTCGTTGTTCGGGGCCAAGACCTCGTAGATGCCGCCCTTGTAGATGATTTCGTCACCTTTCTGCGGCTCTACTCCCAGAACGGAAGCCTCGATCAGGAAATCGACCGCGCGTTCGCGGGTCACTACTCCGCTCACATCTTCAATGTGGAACACCGTGGAGCCAAGAGTCGCCGCAACAGAGACAGCATTCTCGGAGTCAAGCTGACGGTAGGACACTTCCGAGGAGGTGTATTCCCGCCGAACGGACGCCAGGAGATCCGAAGCTGCTTCGAAAATGTTGCTCATGTTGCGGCTCCCCAACCCCAAAAGATCACTTGTTGAGCAGAACCTTCACGATCGCGCCGGCGGAACTGACGTTTTCGGCTGCGAGGCCGAGAAGCGTATTGCCGGAAGCGACGGTGGTCGCGTGGCCGCTGGTGGTATTCCAGTAGACCTTCGCGCCCGCGGTGATTGCGACCGTGGTGGCCTTCTTGACATCGAAGAGGCCCTCGATGGAAAGAGCGCCAAGAGTATTGGCGGGGATGTCCGTCTTGGCAACGCCGACGAGACCGCCCTGAATCACGATGGCACCGGCGGGGACTGCACTGGTGGGAGTGTAGTCGATATCCTTGCCGGGCTGAACATAGGCTGCATCGAAGCTCATGATAAGAGTTTCCTTTCTGGTTGAATGTTAGGCGGCACCGTTTGCCTTGACCATGCCGCGGTGATCCTGCTCGCGGATACCGATATCGAAATAGACGCGGAACCACATGCCGAGGGTCGTGTAGTCCGTTTCGCCGCGCTCGACGGTGGGCTGACGGCGGCCTTTGAGATACCCGATCTCAAAGGTGTCCGCCTGGGCGGGATCGCCGAAGAGATACCACGCGGTGGAGCTGTAACCGGCATAGGCGCTGTTGGCGAGATACGGGCTGGAGATGACCTGCAGGTTCTCGTCCGCGATGGCGTTCAGAGCCGGGCGGAGAGTATCGCTGGAACCGGCCGCGATGAGCGTCGCGCCCTGCGTCAGTTCACGGGCCAGGAACTTCAGGCCGGTGGGGACGAGCAGGAACTTGGGCTCGATGGAGATCGGCTGGCCGTCGGCATCGACCTGGTCCAGGAACTTGCCGATGGCTTTCTGCAGGGAGTCCTTGCCGAGAGCGGATTCCGCGCCGGTGAGCAGGTTGCCGTGCGTCGCGTGGAACAGGGCATTGCCGTCGGACTGCGTGGGATTCGCGAGGAGGCGCTTGAAGAACAGCTGATCGATGAGGCGGGCGGCACGGTTGCCCATGGCCACCGGAACCTTCATGAAAGCGCCGAGGTCGTCGTTGATGATCATCTGGCGGGAGAGGCAGAACTTCTTCGCGTAGGTATCGAGCTGATTGACAGCCTTCTCCTCGGTGAGTCCGCCTTCCTTGATTTCGCCGTTCGGAGCGACGGGGAGGAGATCGCCGACGTCCGTCATGCGGAGGCGCTGGTTCTCCTTGAAGTCGTTCAGATCACCCGTGCTGCAGAGGCGCGTGGCGATGATCGGCTGGGCCTGGAAAGCCTGTTTCAGCTTCTTGTTTGCGACGTTGTTCAGAATCTCGGGCAGAGAAACGGTGGAGAACGCGGCCTGAATGGTTTCGTTGTCGAAACTGCGGCCGGGATTCTTGCCTTCGATGCGGAGCGCTTCCACCATGAGGTCGCGGATGGAAATGTCGCGGGACTTGGAAGCGGCATCGACGGTCTGCTCGCCGTAAGCTTTCAGAACGGTGTCTTCATCGATGCCGGCGCGGAGCGCGAAAGCGGCTTCGAGAGTCTTCGCGGACAGATTGTCGTCCTTGGCGACGATGACGTTGACGCTGGATGCGGGCTGTTTTGCGCGATAGGCGGCGAGAACTTTTTCACGGACTTCATCGGGAGTCGTGCCTTCATCGATGGCCTTGGCTTCGATTTCGGCGAATTCGCCGGCGCAGATCTTCTTGATTTCGCTCACCCGGGCGCGTTCGGCCTGAATGGCGGCGGAGCGTTCGGCCTGGATGTCAGGCTGAACGACAGCGGCAGGTTCGGCGACCGCAGGAGCGCCCGCCTCGAGAGTGGTTTTGTTTTCGGCCATGAGATTTCCTCCTACTTGGTCGTTTTTGATATTTGAATTCTGGTCTTGGTGGCTGTTGTCATGCACGGCGGCCGCGGTGACCGGCTGCTGGACCGGCTGGACCGGTTCGGTCTTTTTCGGCTCCGTGTAGTTAAGTTTGAAGCTTGCAACGATCTGCATTTCCGTGTTCGGATCCGCGCCGACCGCGACAACGGACACTTCGCGGAGATTCGATTTGCGAACGAGGTAGAACGGAGCATCGATTTCCTGCCCGTTGACTTTCGTCTTCGCCCGGATCAGTTCGACTTCCTGAACGTCCGCGCCGATGGAAAGCTGCCAGTCGGCACCGGCCTTGCCCTGGGCAATGACCGTCTTCGCTTCTTCGGAATCGGAAATGATTTCGCCGGCGATGACGAGCGTGTTGTCCTTGACTTCCGCCGTGATGATGCCGAGCCGTGCGGAGATGCTGTTCCAGTGTTCGGCGAGCAGCGGCAGATTTTCGGGAATGTTAATCCCGTTGAGATCGACCACGACCGGATGCTCCCAGCCGAGGGCGAGTTTGCCGCCGGAGTAAGCGACGCCGGTAATCTTCACGCTTTCGCCTTCCGATTCCTCTGCCGCTCCGACAATGATTTGTAGTTTTTTTGCCATTATTCCTCCGATGAGTTTGTGTTTGCTTCGGGAACGGCGGGAAAAATGTCCGCCGGAGATATTCCAAGTTCGTCCATGCGCTTTTTCTCTTTCGCGATCTGGTCAAACGCATCTTCCCAGTCGATTCCGGCACGGGCGAATTCGGCAGCGTAGGTCGTGGTCCGGGAGGCCAGGCGAACACTCTGTGCATTCGCCTCTTTGAGAGGATCGACATGCTCCGTGCCGTCCCAGAACCAGGTATGCCAGACGTTCACGTCGATGTCCTTGCGCGTCGAAAGAGAGTATTCCCGGATCCACTTGCGGAACAGCGGGTCCAGGACATTGGAGCCGAGATACCGCTGGTCGACCTTGATGGACCGGAAGTAGGTCTGCCAGTCAAGGCGGCCGGACGCATAGTTGTATCCGGCGGAATTGCCCGCGGCAATGTTGAACGGCATATTCAGGCACCGAGCGATCTCGTTCAGGATCTGTGTCTTGAATTCGCCGTAGGTCGCGGTCGGCTGTTTCGGGTCAAGTTGTCCCATCTTCCAGCCGTTCGGCATGGTGAGAAGCATGTTGCGCTGAAGCTGGATCGGGTCAAGCGCTTCCAGCTGGTCACTCTCGCCGCCGGCGGGAGTATCAGTATAGATGATGCCGGAGAAGTCGGCCGCCGCTTCGGCTGCCGTCAGTACCGCAAGCGTGTACCGGCGAAGCTGTGCAAAAAGAGGAAGAGCCGGAGTCAGTTCCGGGATGCCGCGATGCAGACCGGGACGATCCTGTCGGAAGATGTGAATCATGTTCTCCGCCGGGATCACGCGGAACGCATTGGGATTGTCGACGTTGATTTCCCCGACTGACCCGGGATGCAGTTTCAGGACATGATACGAAACCGGATTGCCGTATTCATCGAACTTGATGCCGTCGATGTAGCGGTCCGTGGTGACCGCCTGCTCGTCGCTGACGCAGTCCGTTTCGATGACCTGCAGATCCAGTTTGACCGGCGAAAAAGAAAGATTCGGATTGTTGCACATGATGCCGAAGGACTCGCCGTCCTGGCATCGCGCCATACGCATCGTGCGGAGTTTTTCTGCCAGATGGATGCGATCGCTCCAGATGGCGAACTGCTCCTCGATCTCGGAGTTGAGCCGTTCATCGTTGGTCAGCATCTGCAGGCGAGGCCCGGTTCCGATAGTGTCATTCGCGAGAGTTACCACGATCCCCTTTGCATAGGAATTGTTCGCCACCTCATAGCGAGACCGGTTGCGGAGTGTCCGGCGAACGGAAAGATTCGTCGCGGCATCGGCCGAAAGGCTGTCCGCGGCACCCCAATGCTTCGAATTGTCAGCGGTCGTGCTGGCAACATCGAAGCGGGCAACGACACCTCCGCGGACTTTCTTCCGCTTGCTGAAAAAAGAAGAAAGACGACCCAAATTCATTCGATCGCACCTCCGGCGGCCATCTTCTTCATGCGGATGCCGACCTTGCCGGAACTCGCAGCCTTGACGGACGCAAGCAGATAAACAGCCTTTGCGATTTCGGATGCGGACGGCATGGTGACCTCCTGGCCGTCGATCTTGACAGATTTCGGCCCGACAGAGTTTTCGACGATCTTCTCTGCGATTTCGAGAATGGTTTGAGATTCAGGCATGCCCGCGTTCCTCCGTGTAAAAAGTTCCATACATACTTATTCCTTTTTCCATTCGAGGAACAAGTATTTCTATCAATTTCCAGTTTTTTCTCGAAAAAGATATGATTTTTCCAACTTTTTCCACGATGCCTAAACGGGCCGGTAAATCTTCTGCTGCTGCAATTCGGACAGTTTGATCCTCTGCCGGACTGGCTGCACCGGCGCAGACGGCGTGTATCCGTCCGGGAAACTCATCGCGGCATGCTGGGTCTGCAGATTCGAAAGACGGATCCGCTGCTTGTCCATCGATGCGGTCGTGTTCATCTGGACCGGCAGCGCGGATCCCTGCATGGACGCGCAGACGGCGCATCCCACCAGACAGTCGAGCCAATGGTTGTCGCCGCGCTGCGGACGGAGTTTCCATTCGTCAACCTTTCGCCCGCGGGCCTCGACGGCGACCTTGTATTCGGCTGTCAGATGCTCGGCGAAAAGCTGGTGCTGTAAAGGATTTCGTCCGTAGAGCGTAAGCGATCCCTTGTCCCCAATCGGAATGGCTATGCGGGCCTGCACAAAACTCTTCCAGAAGTTCGTATCGAAAACCACGTGCCGGATCGCGCGCTTTCCGATGACGCTCGGCATGTACCAGTTGAAGCCAAGCCGCGCACCGCGTTCACGACGGTATTCCGTCATCGGCTTGCTCGTCGCGCCGACGAACCGGCCGTGTCCGGGATAGACAAGCGAGGCATACTCACTTGTCCGGCAGAACTGATAGACCGTGTCGGTCGACGCGCCCCAGTTTGCGTCGATCATCGCCCGTTCGATACGGAGCAATGCGCCGTCCTCCCGGCGAAACTCTTTCTTCATCTGCTCGTCGAACAGCGCTTTCAGGCCGTTGAAAATCTGTCCTTCGAGTCCGGCTTTCTGGAATTTCTGCTGCAACGTCGGGCTGATGTCCGCCAAGGTGAACCGCGCACGTTTCTGTTCCGGCCAGACGCCATAGTCAATAACCGAGCCGGTGAAATCGTCGGCCCAGGCGCAGATGCAGTAGAACAGAGCCACTTTCTGAATGTCCACGAACATCGTCAGCCGGACGCAGTCCAGCGGGACTTCGTAACGCGGGATCCCGGACAGCTTCTGGATGATCTCGTCCACCGACAGTTCGTTGTCCTCCGATGCGTCGATCGGAAGAGGATCGTTCTGGTATTCGCTTTGAAACGCGATCTCGTCCGTGTATTTCAGATTCATCGCGTTCTGCAAAGCGCTGATCTCGTCATGATTGTACCGGGCCTCCCAGCCGACCTCTGCTCCGGCATCCATCTCCTCGCGGTGCGCCCGATAGAATTCCGTCGCCGCGTCGATCGTGCCGTCCGTCCGAAGCGCCTCCGCGCGAATCTCGGAATACTCGTCCCACAGATCCATGTTGTCCGGGAACTTGTAGAGCATCTTGCTCTTCTCGCCATTCCACTCGGGATGCTTCGTGCGATCGAGAATCTGATCGGCCATGTCGGCCGGACGGATGATGGTGCAAGGCATGATCCCGGATATTTTCTTGCCGGGACCCGCAAGACCGAGAATGTCGCCGGCAAGAACGCGGACGCGTTTCCGGGTCTGCTCCAGGGATCCGGCGCTCTCGCTCGTCTGCGGGTCATCGATGATGACAAGGCTCGGTCGAACGGTGCGGCCGTCGGTCCGCTTATACTTCATACCGCGGATTCGCCCCGTGATTCCGGCTACCCGGATGATGATTCCGCTTGCCCGGCTGCCCTCGATGGTCGGCAGCACGATTTCATTGCTCGTCCAGGTAATGCGTGTACGCTCGCCGTGGTACAACTGCCCGGAACATCGATTGGCGATTCCCCCAAGCTGGGCGATCGGGTAACAGACCTCCGGGAAGTCCTCCGCAAGATACTCATTGCTCTCGAAATCCGTCTTGATGGAGTCTAGCATCTCCAATGCGGCGACCTCAGTCGCGCCGACCAGACCGATAAATTCCCGGTGTCCGTAAAGCATCGCCCAGATGCAAGCGGCCTCCGACAGCGAACTCTTCCCGGAACCGCGCGGCATCGCCAAGGCGAAAAGCCCGCCATGAAGAACGGATTGCTCGATGCGCTCGATCGCACGGAGGTGATCGTTCGACCATTCCAGGGAGAACGTGTGAGAAAAATAGTTTTCGCAGAACAGCCGGAACGACTTCTCGCTCTCCGCCTTGCGTTCGGGATTGACCACCTGCGGAAGATCGCCGATGTCGCGGGCCTGCAAAGACATCTGTGCATGCCGCTTTGCGACATATTCCTTGTGCGAATCGTAATCGTTCTCGACCGGCTTCTTCCGGTTCTTCGGCTGCAGAATCAGACGCCAGTATTTCAAGAGCGAAATCCGGCGCGGATTGTCCTTCGCCGCAATCAGCGTCCGATAAGAGCGCATCGTCCGTTCGATCGTCCCCGTGTACGGAATGGTGTACCCGAGAGCGTTCTTTTCGGACCAGAGCGCGCATGCCTCCGCCGGCTTGATCGATTCGATATTAACGGAAGACGGCATGGCGGCCTCTCTGCTTTCTGAACCGCGGCTGCAGGATCACCTTCCAGTATTTCACAAGCGAAATCTTCCCGCGGTCGTCCTGGCTCTCGACGAACATCCGATATCGCCGGACGTCGTCGATGAAGTCAAGTTTCGATATCTGAACGCCAAACCGGCTCTTCCGCCTCCAAAGTTCCGCGGCCGCCAGCGGATCGATGCTCGAAAGATTAATTCGCATTGTATCCCTCCAGCTGGACCCAGGCGGAATAGTTCCACATGTTGATCGTGCCGTCCTCATTGACCGGCGCGCCTTTCGATATATCGGATTCCAGAACCGCCATCGTAAAGCCACCAATGCGGTTCGACCCGAAATACTTCACCACCTCTTCTTTCGTAAGGTGTTCCAAATCAAGCATAAAAATCTCCTTTTTATTCGGTTTCAGACTGGATTTATCGAAATGGCATGCTTAATTAAAGGCATACCAACCCGTAACCCTATGGAGGTCAACATGAAAGCAATCGTCAAAGTCGGAAAAAACGGAATCAACGTCGAAGTCCTCGAAGAGGCTGCAAACGGATTCACCGTCAAGAGCGAATCCACCGGACGCACGTTCCACGTGAAGAGCCTCGTCCGTCGGATTGAAGAAGAGCCCGCGCCGGCAGAACAAACGGCGGGCACAGAAGCCGTTAAGGAGTTCAACGAACCGACTCCTGCACCCGCCAAAAAAATGTCGCTGATGAACGCCGCCGTGGAAGTCCTGAAGGCAACCGGCAAGGAACTCAACACCCGGGAGATTGTCAAGGAAGCGATCGATCGCGGACTCTGGATTCCGACCGCATGCAAGACGCCGGAGCAGACCTTGTACGGCAGCATCTTCCGCGAACTCGCTGTCAAGGAAAATCCCCGCATCGTCAAAGGCGAAGCGAAAGGAAAGTTCAAGTTCGCCGGCTGAAAGAAAAGATACCGCATGCGGGACCGGGCGGAGCGAATGAGACCCAATCCTCCGACGCGGCTGTGGAGAAAGCCCCGCATGCGGTAAAACACCAAGACCCATCGCCCGTCAGTTCGACGGGCTTTTTCTGCTCCACTCCCAGACGCCCCAGACGGCGAGAGCCAGCTGAACGGAATCCAGGACCGCGCGGCTATACAGACCCGACCAGATGTCGAATCCGAGCCAGGCGAGGTTTCCGGCGATCCAAAAGTAGAAGCAGAGAATATTTTTTCTGACATTGAGTATCGTCCCGAACAGGCAGATTGCCGTGACGGCCCAGGTAAACCAGACCGTCATGAGAAAAGCCCGTTCATGCACATGGATGCGTACCTCGGCTCGCGAAGATGCAGGTCTTTCAGGACATCCTCGACCCGGAGGCTTTCACGATAGGAAAGAAGTTCGCGGCCCGTTTCGTCGGTCAGCACGGTCAGCACTTCCGGCGAACCGATACGGCAGGACAGCGCGCTGTAGACGATGTTGCATTCGGGATGCGACGCGAGGTAGGCCATCGCCTTCGCCCTGGCGAGAATGTTCAGGCAGAGGTCAGCCTTCGTGCCGTCTTTCGTCCACGGCGAGCCGCCGCCGATCTTGCAGTTCCCGCCGTAAAAATCGACCGCGAGTTTCCGGCCGGTAGTACCGCAATCGCCGACCGGGCCGTGCTTGACGTACCGCCCCGTGCCATTGATGTACAGTTTCTTCGGCTGCGCGCCGCCGAGGCAGAACGTCACAGCATTTTTGACGTCGGCGTCAAAATGCTTTTCCGTCATCGGAATGGCGACCACGATTTCGTCCACCTCACCGTTGACGAGCGTGACCTGCGTCTTGATGTCGATGCCGGCGTAGCGGATATCGTAGAGGTGCTTTCCGATCTTCCGGGCGAGGTACCAGTCCTTCGGCATGAAATCCGTTTCGGGAGAATTGACAGCCATTCCGAAGAAGATGCCCTGATCGCCCCAGCCGCCATTGTTCACCCCCTGGGCAATGTCCGGCGACTGCTGGCTGATGTGCTGCGTGACGAGAAGTTCGCTGCCGCAGATGGTGTTCTCGATCCCGAACTTTTTCTGGTACGCCTGCGTGTAGCCGATCAGCTCCACCGCCGTGCGGACGAACGCGGTGATCTCGTCCGGCGAGAATTCCGCCTTGCTCGTGATCTCGCCGCCGAGCGTGACATGCTGATCTTTGATCTGCACCTCCAAGGCAAACCGTGTCATGGGATCCACGGTGAGGTACCGGTCGAGAATGTAACACGAAATGAAATCGGCCATTTTGTCGGGATGACCGCATGACACCCACTCGGACGTCTGAATCATTTTTTCTTCTGCTCCTCTTCGTTGGTATTGTTTTCCGGGCGGATCGCCGGAGTTAAAGCCTGCCAGTCGCATCCCTCGCCATGGACGAATTCCGCCCAGCGCTTCCGAATGACGTCGACATACTTGGGGTCGAATTCCATGCCGCGGAAGATGCGGCGGGTCTGCTCGCATGCGATCAGCGTCGAGCCGGAACCAGAGAAGAGGTCAAGCACGATCTCGCCCTCGCGGGAAGAATTGAAGATCGCCGTCTGGGCCAGGAGCGTCGGCTTCTGCGTCGGATGCACGTAGTTCTTGAAGACGTCGCGCTTGACCTCCCAGACGGTCGACTGCTTCCGGTCGCCGAGCCATTCGCAGTTTTCATCCGCACGGCAGCCGTACATGCACGGCTCGTAGGCATACTGATAATCGCTCCGGCCCAGCGTGAAGCCCTTATACCAGATGAGAATCTGCTTGACGCGGAGTTTGTTTTCACGCAGCGCGGTTTCGAATTCGATATGATTGTTCGAAGCATACCAGACGTAAAAAGCGCCACGCTTCCGCAAGTATGCTTCGATATTGAGGAACGCCGCCTGCAGGAACTTGTGCAACTCCTCCCCGCGCAAATCGTCATTGGCGATCATCTCGTCCGTCTGTTCCTGCGTCCCGACGTAGGACACGCCGTAGGGAGGATCCGTGAAGACCATTCCGGCGATATCATCCCGCATCAGAAACGCGACGTCGCCGGTCGTGGAGTCACCGCACATCAGACGATGCGGACCGAGCTGGTAGATTTCGCCGCGGACGCTGACCGGCTCCTCCGGCGCTTCCACTTCGGCGTCGGGATTCGTTTCGCCCTCTTCGACTACATTCTCCGCGATGCTGTCCCGGAGCGCCTGAATCTCAACCTCGGTAAAGCCGGTCGACACGACGGTCAGCCCGCCCTCCTCGATATCGAGAATTTCATCAAGCAGGATCTCCGTGTCCCACTCTGCAAGTTCGGAGGACTTATTGTCCCGGATGCGGAACGCCTTGACCTGCGTGTCGGAAAGTCCCTTTGCAACATGAACCGGAACTTCCAGCAGACCGAGTTTCTTCGCGGCCTTGTACCGCGTATGACCGCAGATGATCTCGTTGTTCTCATCCACGATGATCGGCGACTGGAAACCGAACGTCTTGATGGAGTCGGCCACATTGTCCACCGCCTGGTCGTTGAGCCGCGGATTCTTCTCATACGGTCGAATGGAATCGATCGGGACATACACGCAGTCGAAATTTTTTCGCTCGGACATGAAAACCTCCTGGCAGTTTGAATCAATCTTGCAAAGCGAAATCGGACAGGCAGCCCCACGCGAGCAGAAAAAACATGGGCAAAAAAGAGCTTGCAAAGAACTGCCCGTCCTTTTGCATATATGACTTTTTCCGCTTTTGGAAATGATTTTTCCGATTTTTTCCAGTTTTTTCCTGCCGAAATAACGTAACTCTGATGGGGTCCGGGAG
>Ga0310690_10005561_pt1 | contig 17019 bp, 12 predicted proteins | sample AusTroGonzalo_MG_2_FD_207661 | JGI IMG/M metagenome (GOLD analysis project Ga0310690, IMG submission 207661) | Bovine rumen microbial communities from tropical cattle in Woodstock, Queensland, Australia - Gonzalo_04 (v2) (version 2) | ecosystem: Host-associated > Mammals > Digestive system >...
TACTAGCTGAGTCTTCCGTCGCTACTCCAAATAAAAAATTTTGTCCTCGGCGCCCATTTACAAGTTTGTGATAACTCATATTAGCCAACTCAATCGATACCCCTTCACTGAAATCCATAACTTTTCCACGATCTGAAATCCACAAAACCTTCTGGGCATTATGTTTAATAATTAAAAATTCAATAATAATACCTACCATAAATGAAACTAGAGTAATTTTTGTAACTAAATCCGTACTATACGATTTTTGGTCAAGATATTGTTTTAATTGCCGGAATCTTTTTAACCGTTGAGTAAAAACGTTACCGTTTGCTTCATCTTCTATTTGCCTAATCCAAGAATTTAATTCAAGTTTTAACTTATCAACCAACCCGCATCCTTGTTTTTCAACTACTACTGCTATTGAAAAAAAGAATCCATTATCTCGTATAAATTGAATTTCTGTATCAGAAAAATTTTTGTGATTTTTCACATCAGATTTAAGGAAACGATTAATCTGGGACTGTAACCATTCTAAATTTACAGCTGGACACAAGGTAAAAGTCATTACTTTTGTAGGCTTTTCAGAATCTTTATTCAGACAGTAATCGCTTGCCAAATACCATTCTGTTACATGCGGAAATTGTTTTTTGTAGGATTTCCAATCTTCCATGAATTGTGGGTATCTAGATAAAACGGTTTTTGTATTCATACTCTCCATTGTACTAGTTTTCCCATATTTTTTCCTGCTCTTCAAAATCCACTTGGCCTTCTGCCAAATTCATCAGCTCCCGCAGGGTCAAATTGCGCGGGTTTTTGTATTCTAAAATATCCCCCACAATACGCGGGGATAAATAACATAAATTGACATACCGCGTAATCGTGCGTTTGGTCATGTGCATTTCTTTTTCTAACTCCCGGATAATAATCCCCTGTTCTATCCTCTTTTTAAGTTGCCAGCCACGTGCCAAGGCACGCACCAAACTTTCGTTGAGTTGCCGTACAGTTAAAATGTTACGAGCACTCCCATTCCGTAGTCTCACGGACGATATATTATCCACCATGAAGCTGTCCCGCAGATAAATTGTATCTTCTATGCGCTCTATTTTGAGGGGTTTGGCATCCACCTGTCCTGACATTTTGGGACAATTCCCCAAATCGGTCTTTATCTGTTTTTCATCCAAAAACACCGTTAAATAATGTTTCTTGCCTACCGTTTGGCATGTAGCTTTGGTAATCCACGCGCTCAATTGAGCATCCGTAATGGCACTCATATCCGCCAATGACTCTATCTCGTCAAAATCCGTCGTTTTGAGCATATTTAGTACAAATCTGTCCAACTGCTCTACGGATAGATAATGCCCGCCCACACCGTTGTAGTAATACAGAAACTTTTTGCCTTGCTTTTTTGACGAAGTGAACCGAAAATTTTGCCCCTTATCGTCATATAATTTGCCTGCCAAAACTGTTTTATGGCATTTATAGTGCAGAAAAGCATTGGGATCGTTAATACGACGGCGAATAAGTTCTTGCACTTTATCCCACAAATCAAGCGATATAATTCCTTCGTGCTTGCCGTCGTATATTTTGTTTTGGGCGTAGTGTGCAATTTTCCCGATATAAAGTGGGTTTGTCAAAACGCGTTGAATATTGCTTTTGTAAAACTGTCCGCCACCATGTTCGCGCTTACTTCGTCGTGCCACCCATTTCTTCGTACAAATACCCTGTGCGTTAAGATAATCGGCCACCGCAAACATATTCTCGGTTTCAATATATTTTTGGAAAATCAGCCGTACTAATTGCGCCTCACCCTCGTTTACGATAAGCTGCCGTTCATTAGCATCATATCCGATAGGTGGTGTTCCTCCCATCCACAGTCCTTTGGCCTTACTGGCGGCTATTTTATCGCGCACGCGCTCGGCGGATACTTCCCTTTCAAACTGGGCAAAGGATAGGAGCATATTGAGAGTTAATTTGCCCATAGAGTTACTCGTGTCGAACGATTGGGTAATCGACACGAAATTGCACTCATACTTGGCGAATTCCTGCATCATTTTGTGGAAATCAAAGATTGAGCGAGAGAGTCGGTCTACTTTATAGACGACAACCACCTGTATATTACGGGCGCGGATTTCTTCTAAAAGGGCCTGCAAGCCGGGGCGATCCATCGTGCCGCCGCTAATCCCGCCGTCCTCAAAGGTTTTATAATACTCCCAACCGTTAAACGCCTGTGAGAGGATATACGCCTTGCACGCTTCTTCTTGGTTTTGCAGAGAGTTAAACTCCATTTCCAACCCGCGCTCCGTTGATTTGCGGGTATAGATAGCACAATTAATCTTTGGCATATTGTTTACCTGTTAATCCGAAAAATTTGGGCCCGCTGACGTGGGCCCGTACAATTCTTTCCGCCACGGCGGTTAAATTGGGATAAATTTCCCCTTCATATTCATACCCGTTCTCGCCTTTGACGGTTACCTGATAAGTCCGCCCTTTATAGGTTTTTGTGAGTATCGTTCCGACGGCGAGTTCATAGCGTTTTTTATGGGCATGCTCAATATATTTCTCGGGGTTTGCGGCATACCGGTCAAGCCGTGTGATATATTTCTCCGGGAGTTTACAACGCCCTAATTCGCATTGGATGGCATACCACAAGGGGCGCAATTTGGCTTTGCGACCTTTTACAGGATATGTGTAAAAAGCTTCCCAATAAAATTGTAATTTCTTATTGGGCATATCCCGCAGTTCTTCAAAACTTTTGGGCAAGTAGCACTTTCTTCTCATGACAAAATATCCTTAATTTGACGGATTTTCTCTACCGAACGGCTTTGATTACAATAGGCTTTGGCTAAAGTTTCCAAAAATTTAGCAATTATTAAAAGAATTTCCCGTTCAGGTAAATTTTGGGGAGGCCGCCCCAGGGGATTGCCCGAGCGGCCTTTTACAAATCGCCCCGATACCGGCGGCAGTTGGCGTGGTTTCATTTGGTAAGTCCAAAGAATACGTAACCGCTGATTTGGCGTTTTACGATTGTCATCGCCACGCGCGAGATGCTTTTGAATACTTTGCCTTCGTATTCAAAGCCGTTTTCCAACACTTTTACTTCTATTGTTTTACCGCGGTAGGTTTTGGTAATGATACTCCCCGGTACGGGCAAGCGGTTATCGCGTGGCCGGACAGGCAGATTTTCGAGTGCGCTTTCTGCTTGTGGGATAGCACTAACTACCCGCAAAACAGCGGGTTGTGTGGGTTTAGTTTTTGGTGCTGATTTTTTGGTGTTTTTCTTCATAACTTATCTCCTTAAGTAAGCGAATTTTACTTCGTACTACATTCACGCTTACTATCGGGCGATAAGTCAAGTTATTTATTAAGAAAAGCTCTCTATCCCAATTTAAACCATATCCTATAGCAAAAACCACCCACTAATATTTAGTGGGTGGTTTTATTTCTTGATAGCAACAGTTTATTTTCCTTCTCGCCAACGCCGTTCTATTTCCTCCATCAGTGAATAATCGTTTCTATCTGGTTGGTTTGTAGTTGTGATTTTAGTAGCAGCTTTCTCTTTTTTTATCTTTGGTTGTTTTATTTGTTTGGCTTTCTTTGGTTTCACTGCCTTTTTACCACCAAATGCATAGCGGATACCCGCATGTGCACCCCAACCTTTCACTTTGTCACTGGCTTCATAACTACCTAATCCATACCAGTATAAGTTGTCGGTCAGTTGCATATTCAAACCAGCATTGATTTCAGCTGTTCCGCCACCTAAATCACTCTGTGTCTTGGCGCCTGCATAAGACACATTCCCCTTGCCATCAAATTCGTAACGGTAGGCAAGTTCTAATAACGGCTCTATTAGTAACCCATTACTACGAACGGCATTATATGAGAGCAACACACCTGCTTTAGCGTTAATATAGTTTGTGGCATCGTACTTAATTTGATTACCTGTATTCCCGACGTCCGTAGTAGATGCCGCTGCGTTCATATATTCCATTTCCACTTTGGGCTCTATGCGTATAAAGCGGTTGCGTGCAAGTTCACTATTGAAGCTCTTACCTATTTCCACACTCGCCGCCAACACATTGCGTTTCGGCTCATATGTCAGTTCCGTACCGTCAGCCGCGTGATTCTTCATATCCAGTTTGCTCCAGAAATTACGCGCCGCTATATCTACAAACCAACCGTTTTCGTTGATGAGTGTTGCATATACACCTACGCCCGGAGCCTGACCATCGCCTTTATCATACATGCCCTTATTATTTTCGGTCTTAATACTGTTAGCTGCTACAAAGCCCACAAGTACACCTGCGTACAACTTGGTGGGTTCATCCGCTCTAAACAACCAATCATATCCAGCTTCGGCTCCAAATAAACTCATGTCCGTTTTGGCAAGGTCTTTTACGCTCATATCCTTGTAATAACTGCGTACCCATACGCCGGCTTTTGCATCGGAATTATTCATTCCACGCAAATCGCCCATGCGTTTTTGCAAGGAATTCATCCCCGTTTGAGCAATCACAGCGTTCATTACCGGGATATTAAGCATGGTTTTGAAAGTGTCGGTCAATTCTTTCGTATTGCGTAAGTAATAATCTTGCCCAAGTCCTCCTTGCGTACCTTGCTCTAATTTATAGATATATCCGCCTTCGTCCCATTGGCCACCGACAAGGTCAAATGTTCCGCTTACAACCGCTGTACTGCCAAATTCAACCAACTTAATACCGTCGCCGGTTGTTTCTTTGGCAGTGGCTGCCATGTTGGTCAATTTCAAATTGGCATTTCCGGTATAGCTATCCGTAATACTTAACTTGTCGCCTATTTGTGTTTCCAAGTTCACGTTCATATTGAACGTAGTGCCAGACGCACTTAAATTTTCCATTTGCAACGTCTGCGCGGCTGTGTTATCTTTCAGATGGACCGCCGCTGCACTGTCTAGTGAGATATTGCCTGTGATATTGCCGTTTCCATAGACGTTTAAATCGCCGCTGTTGCCGATATATCCGCTCAGTCCACCACCTTCATACAGATTTACTGTACAACCGGATACTATCGTATTCTTGGCAAGTCCGCCCGAATAAATGTTTTCTATCCCGTTTGCATATAACGTGGTATTAGATACCGTTGCACCACTAGATACATTTTGCACACCACCGCTAATCTGCGTATCGCTTGCGCTGCCGCCGGATAACACGGTTTGAGTACCCGACAATACGGTGGTACTATTCGCTGCCCCTTGTACATTTTGGGTAGCACCGGATACTACCGTATTAAGAACGGTACCGTTGTTCAAAACATTTTGTGTGGTAGTAGCGTACAACGTAGTATTGCTTGCAACACCGCCGGAAGATACATTTTGGGTACCTGCGGATACGGTTATATTATCCGTTGTGCCCTGTACATTTTGCGTACCACCGGACACTTGAACATTCGTAGCAGAACCGTTTGACAATACTTCTTGCACGCCGCCAGCATAAATCGTAGTACTGTCGGCTAACCCACCGAAAATATTTTGAGTACCACCGGAATTGATAGCAGTATTACTCACTGTTCCACCCGCAAAAATATTTTGGGCACCGTTGGCGTCAATGATAGTGCTATTAGCTATACCACCGGAAGAAATATTCTGGTTACCGGATGCGTTAATGAGCGTGCCGGTAGCCGTTCCGCCGGAAGAAACATTTTGAACGCCGCTTGTGTTAATGGTGGTATTTTGAGCAATCGCTTCATCAGATACTTCTTGTAAACCGCCCATGTTGAGCGCCGTTCCTGTGGCCGTTCCACTGGCTTGCAGTGTTTGCAATCCGCCATTGGAAACTTGCGTATCCACAGCATTACCACCTGATACAAGTTGCACACCACCGGAAGATACTGTCGTGTTACTCGCAACACCACCGTTGGAAACCGTTTGCCAACCATCCTCTTTCAATACCGTATCAACCGCAGTAGCACCACCATGTAAGATTTGCCAACCACCGCTAACAGTTGTGGAAGATACGGATCCTGAAAAGACATTTTGTGCTGCGCCAGCATAAAGGACGTTACTTACGGCACTACCACCACTAATTGTTTGAACTCCGTAAATTTTATTATTTATGGCTTGTCCACCCGAAATAACTTGACTGCCTCCGAAAGAAACTGTCGTATTTTGCGCAATAGCATTATTATAAACCTCCTGGATCGCTCCAGAATTGAGCGTTGTATTTGTAGCACTTGCACCAGCCAATAGCACTTGCAAAGCGGAAGTTTGAAGTACTGTTTCATCAGCTAACCCAGCAGAAGCAATATATTGTTCCCCACCGGAAGAAACTACCGTGTTTCCCGCATAACCGCTCGCTAAAACGGTTTGCATACCGCCTTCGTTGATAATTGTATGGCTGGCTATACCGCCGTTGGAAATAACTTGCTGGCCGTCGGAGTTGATGACCGTATCTTCGGTATAACCGCCGAAAGATACAACTTGGCTACCACCGAAGTTAACAGTTGTACTAATGGCAGATCCACTAGACAACACCTCTTGCAAACCACTAGAACCGACAATGACATCACTTGTAACGCCACCAGAAGAAACATATTCTGTTCCGCCTGAACCAATAATATTATCCGTTACAATACCACCTTCGGCTACTGATTGAATGCCCCCAGCAGCAATAATTGTTGAATTTGCACTTCCACCAGAATAAACACTTTGAAAACCGCCACTATTTAGCCAAGTAGTATCCGCTATACCACCTTTAGAAATCAACTGTGATCCTCCTGAATTAATAGTAGTGTTACTCGCTAAGCCACCGGAAGAAACACGTTGATAGCTACCTGAATTAAGTATTACACCCAATGCTATACCGCTGGAATAAATTTCTTGCAACCCGTTAAGATTAAGGGTTGTATCATTCGTTAACCCACCTTCAAAAACACGTTGCCATCCCCCAGAATTAACAATGGTCCTACTTGCTATGCCACCAGATAAGACATCTTGTTCCCCGAGATAATCAATCACAGTACCACTTGCTATGCCTCCGATGGAAACGACCTGTGAACCATGACTAATAGTTGTATTATTCGCTAATCCCCCAGAAGAAATATCTTGTCTTCCCCCAGCTATGTAGGTATTACTGGCTAATCCTCCTATAGAAACTATTTGTGAACCACCAGAATTGACAGTAGTATTACTTGCCACGCCCCCTGAGGATACTCTTTGCCAACTACTTGAGTTAATGGTCGTATTACTTGCTAAGCCACCATGGAAAATATTTTGATTTCCAAGAGAGTTAATTGTGGTGCTATTTGTTATACCTCCAGAGAAAACATCTTGTCCTCCCAGAGAGTTAATGGTCGTATTATTTGCCACTCCACCAGAAGAAATGCCCTGCCACGCCGAATCAATAGTAGTGTTCTCGGCTACACCGCCCAAAATAACTTGCGAACCATTGAAGTTGATAGCGGTATTACTCGCCAACCCACTGAATAAAACTTCTTGATAGCCACCATTAACCGTGGCATTACTTGCTACACCACCGGAAGAAATGTCTTGTATGCCCCCATTAATGAGCAACGTACTATTCGCAATACCTCCGTTGGAAATACTTTGTCTGCCACCAGAACTAACTATGGTATGATTCGCCATGGCACCAGAAGAAACAATTTCGACTCCCCCGGAAGAAATGATATCATTTGTTACAACTCCACCGACATCCACGGATTGAACACCCCCAGCCAAAATAATCGTGGAATTCGCACTTCCGCCAGAAGATACACTTTGTAAGCTGCCACTATTAAGCAATGTAATATTAGCAATACCACCATTAGAAATAATTTGCGTACCCATGGCGCTAACTATGGTTTCGCTTGCGTAACCACCAGATACAATTATTTGAGAGCCATTGGCAGAAATTGTAGTATCACTCACTGAACCACCGGAATTTACTGTTTGTCTGCCGTTAGCCAGAATAGTCGTATTATCAGCCGAACCATACACAATTTGTCCGGCAGAAGAAATTGAGGTGCTATCTGCAAGACCTCCCAAATAGACTAGTTGCAAGCCTCCCTCAACAAGTGTATTACTTGCCATACCACCAGAAGAAATCATTTGAGATCCATTCGCTGAAACAGTAGTATCACTTGCCAAACCACCAGAAGCAATCGTCTGTCTACCCAGTACCAAGGTTTGTTGTGCAGTTCCTCCGTCATTAATATTCTGAGAACCAAAAAAAGTAATCGTTGTATCGTTTACTATACCGCCATCAAATATTTCCTGCTTTCCACCTGAAGAAAGTATTGTATTATTAGCCACTCCCCCCAAAGAAACAATCTGTTGACCTTCTCCGATTAAAGTAGTACTCGTTGCTTGTCCTTCCCATAGAACTTGTTGGATACCACCAGAAACAGTAGTATGATCAGCGCTACCACCGTGATGTAAAGATTGAGTTCCATCAATCAACGTAGTATTGTCTACTTGACCTCCAACATCTTGAAATCCTCCACTAGATACAACAGTATTATCTGTGACACCGTCCAAGAGGACCACTTGATATCCGCCATTAGATATTGTTGTATTTCTCGCAGAACCACCAGAAGATACATATTGATACCCCGACAATATTACAGTACTATTTGCCAAACCGCCATCTGATATATGTTGATAACCATAGTTTATACTGGTATCACTAGCCATGCCTCCCAAATAAATAATTTGGCTACCCGCAACTAAGGTACCACTGGCAAGACCTCCTTCAGAAACCATTTGAAAACCTAGCATAGCAATTGTCGTACTATTTGCAACACCACCAGAAGATACAAATTGATGACCAGTAGACCCAATAAACGTGCTATCAGTTACTCCACCAGAAGATACATATTGCATTCCACCAAGAACTATGGTATCTAATGCATGTCCACTATATAATACCACTTGAGAACCACCCGAGTTAATCGTAGTATTACTAGCCATTCCACTAGAATATATTTCTTGCAAGCCACTAGCATTGATAGTCGTGTCAACTGCCTCACCACCTTTAGAAATTACTTGCGTACCACTAGCGCTAATTGTTGCCCCACTTACCACAGCACCAGATAAAATTATTTGAGAACCTCCGGAAGATATGATATTACCGATTACTACACCCCCATCTTGAACTTTTTGTGTTCCACCATCAACGATGAAAGTATATTTAGCGCTTCCACCAGAAAAAACACTTTGCAATCCCCCACTATTAATTAAAGTAGAAATAGCAGTCCCGCCATAAGAAATAAATTGCGACCCTCCATCGTTAATTGTTGTATTTATGGCTGAACCATTGTATTCAATATATTGTTTCCCATTAGAATTCACAATAGTAGTGTCTGCTATGCCAGACGCTGAAACATACTGACGACCGCCATATTCCATAATAGTATTATTAGCCGTTCCACTACTAATATGCTGAAAACCAGATAATATGGTATCTTGTGCCACCGCACCAGCTCCCACAATTTGTGAACCCTTAACTATGGTACTATTTGCAGTACCAGAAATAATTTCTTGCATACCACCGCCACTTATGGTAGTATTATTCGCTATACCGCCTTGATATACAACCTGAACTCCAGAAGAATTCACCGTATTACTATATGCTATGCCACTTGAATAAACATCTTGCCAACCGCCGGAATTTATAATTGTATTAACCGCGACACCATCATTAAAAGCGCTCTGGCGCCCGCTGCTATTCACAATTGTATTACTTGCTATCCCACCAGAATAAACTTTTTGCACACCACCACTATCTAAAATAAAATTACTTGCCACTCCATTTTCCAATACAATTGTTTCACTATTTCGATTGATTCCCGAAACATATGTATTAGCACCACTAATCACATCTACCAAAATATTTCCGAGATATTCTTGAACAGTATTATATACCTTGGCACCAGTATAAATGTGTTGCGTTCCTCCACTTGAAACAGTAGTATTACTCGCTATTCCACCAGAATAAACATATTGATCCCCATCTCTTACGAAAGTATCTTTCGTCATACCACCTTTAGAAACAATTTGCGAACCATCAAGAGAAATGGTTGTACCACTTGCTATTCCACCAGACGAGATATATTGTTTACCAGTATCATATACCATTGCATCACTTGTTATCCCACCATTATAAACAGTCTCCGTACCTTCCTTCCTAATATTAGTAGATATAGTGGTACCATACACATATAAATTTTCTATATCTCTACGCGATCCAACTAAAATCCCCGTTGAGGTTTCTCCCGCACTAACGGTCAAATTTAAACCGGCATAAGCTGGTGTTGTATTATTAACTAACATCGCCGCTACAGTCGCTGTATAAACCGCTTGTTTCCCACCATGATAAATACGAGATACCATACGTTCCCCGAATCCACGACTAGATACTAAACATGGGCTAATCACAGCAGCGCTACAACTGGAGCAGTACTGTTGTTCCAAGTCCTGTATAATGGCACTGGAATAAATGTTTTCATTCTGTTTATAGTGGCGGTTTGACATTTTATCTCTCCTATTTATTTGATGGTTTTTTATCGTCTTTCGGCGCGGTTAACTTAAAATCTTTCATCAGTTGCTTAATATGGCCAATCACTTGCTTGCCCGTTATAAGTCGGGTACACTCATATTGGCGGTCCGTATTTTTGAATTTAGGACACCAAAAATAATCGTAATGGTCAAAATTACAATTTACATCATCCCAACAACCATTACACCCGTGAGAGTTAAACACCCGGTACGGCGTGTAAAACTCGCAAATGGGCAACGTAAATCCGCTAATAAGCACTATTGGTACATGGGCACACCACGCAAGCCACGTGAGACCGGAACTGAGCCCGATAAAAAAGTCTGCATGTTCCAGTAGTTCAATACGCTCCTGTAAGGGTTTGGCACCTGTAAAATCTTCCGCGTCATGCGGCATCCGGTTCCACGTGTATTTAAAACCCGTTACCGGTTCTTTATCAATACAAATCACGCGGTAACCCAAATCTTTAAGATACGCCACTACCTGCTCCCAACCATAGCCGTTGTTCCAAAATTTGGCTTGGGAACTGGATTTAGTGGCAATACATACATACCTTTCTTTGATTTTGCGCTTACTGCTCAGTTTTACTTTGGGGGCCTCTTCGCGCGGGTCCACCCCTAAAATATATCCTGCCGTGCGGTGCAAACCCACTTTTCTAAAATCAATCGGTTGGTGGGTATCATTCCCTTTGAAAAATAGGCCCAGCATATAACTGGCATAAGGTTTTTCAAAACGGATTTTGCCTGGTAAATGCGTGAAAAATAAGTTAGGGTATTGACCTTCAAAAATGGTGGCCAAATTGTCCGCCATGGTAATTTCGGCCGCGCACTCATGCTTTTTTTGAAAGCGGTCCGCATACGTCATCCAACCGATAATATCTCCAAGCGTGCCGACGGGAAATTTAATCTGTACTTCTTTGCCTTTGAGGTCCAATGTATGGTTTAAAATAGGTTCTTTTTCGCCGCGCACCCATACCCGGATACGGAACGGAATATAGTACTTTTTCGTACTGAGTACCCATCCTTCGTCGGCATCACAGGCAAAAATGATATTGTCTGTTTCGTCATCTTCAATTTGTACGTGCCATTTGCCTTTGGGTAAAAGAACGCGCGCTCCGTCATTAAAATCGTAGCGGATACCCATGGGGCCTTCTTGCGTAGGGATAGCCGGAGCATTGACTACGAACGGATTTTGTGGTTGCTGTGGTTGTTGTGTATTAACAGAAGCGGTTACATCTTGCAGGAGCGGAGTTGCAGAATTAGCAGCTGCCACTCCCTGTGAAATCTGAGCTGAGACATTACTAGAACTACTAGCACATTTTGTTAATTTATTTTGTATTCCATTATTTTCACTCATATCATCTCCATTACTAACCAATCATAACCATTTCTATACTCATCTATTATTTCTTTCCTATCTCCTGTTCCACAACTAAAGATACAACGCCATTATTAGTTTTTTTCTGTTTAATTTTCTTTTTCGTCGGATCATATGGATTATTACGACCTTCCAGAGGAAGAACATCTTTGAAACATTTATAAATAAGAGGTACAAGTCCTTTTATTTCTGATTTTTTCTTGCCTTGTTGCTTTTGAATTACCTTACATAAGGCATCGAATCCTTCTTTGTGGCGTAACCACCAAATTACATTTTCTGGAGAAATCACATTCCGAGCTTTTGTATATTCTCGTCGATTTTTAGCTTTGGCATGAAAGATATGAAATTGCTCGCACCATTTTTGTGTAATTCTACCTGGTAGAGGAAAAAAACTAGCTTCAGCAATTTTCTTTCCCTCTGTTTCTTTTAGTGGGAACCAATAAAATTCCCAGTTAATACCATCAGTTAATATGCCCCATTCACACTTTTTAAGACTACAATAAGTGTATAATTGCCGTTGAGAATCTTTATCTAAGAAACTCTTTTTGGAATTGTATCTTTTACCTTCACATATAATATTCCCAAGCGAATAGTGTACTGTTATATCTGCACGTTTATTATATATTGGTTCTTCCGAATTAACTTCATCATCAGTATAACCAAATGCATTTTTCAGTAAATTTCGTATTAGGAAAATGCTTTCTTGTTCTGAAGGATTATTGCCATGCAAGATTTTTTCAATCTGCGGGCGATATGGTGAAATTTTGTCACATAGGGTATCCTTTAATCTTTTGTCAAGTTTAATCATTTTGTAATTTCTCCCTAGTTCATACAATAAAAAAGCGGCGACTTTGTTAAAAGCAGTTCTCAATGACCTTTAACAAATAATCGCCGCCTACCCAATCCCTATTTCAGAGAAATGGGTAAGACTAAGGCGATTACTTGTTGATTGAGAACTTGCGCCGGAAAGATTAATACTTCCCATTGCTCGGCGTGGTCTTCCTCCACGCTTCAACAAATAATCTCTCTACAAATTGTATATACTACGTTGTTATGTGTCTATTTTACTCCTCATGTTTAATCTATTCTCATTGTAGCATATCTTTCCAACAAACATATACCTTTTTGGCAAGATTCAATTTTTTATTCATTCATTTTTAATCGTCTAATTTCACTTGACTTCTATGCCTAGAAGAAGCGTGAATATGTATACGGCAAAGGCCGTAAACACTTCGAAAAAGGAGAAAACATATGAGCACTAGAAGCCAAATAAAAATAAGTTACCTACACCGAGAAGTTCTGCTATACCACCATTGGGATGGGTATCCGAAAGGAGTTGGAGTCGATTTGATTCGTCGTCAAAAAGAGCTCAACACTTGGGACGGGAACATCCTCGTCAATAATCTTGTAAAAGATATAAATGACGAATACGAAATCGCCTATCAAGTTCATACGGACCTAGATTACTGGTATGAGATTGACTGCCATCGCAAAACAATACGCTGTTGGAAAGTTGAGGGATACAATCTATCGAACCACGCGGAAGTAATCAAAGGCGAAGAATCTATTTTAACTCCAACCCCACGATAGACAAACATCCGCGTGATCCGGTTAGACTTACTCTTTACTTCGGTTTGATAGCATTGGTATCAGTAGTTCTTTGATTGTTTTAATGGCCTCTTCTTCACTAATGCCTAAGTTATCAATGTATTTTTCACATTGTGTGGCACTAGGTAAAGTTTGCGCGGTTTCATATACAACCTTGAAATACTCAAAACTTTCGTTCAAACTTTCTATTTCACTTGGGAAATGCGTTTTCTTGAGGGCCTCGGTCAACATGTCGCCACGCTTAAATTCCCATTCCACGGTGGCATACTCACTCCGCTCTGTCATAAAGTCCATATACTCTTTGAATTGCCGGATAAACCCAATGCGCACCAGTTCCAGCACTTTTTGGATGCGTTCGTATTGCTCGTCCGTTATTCGTTGTACGGGTTGCTCTCCGACTAGAGTTTTGTAGAGTGTTTCTCTTTGTTCTTCGGGAAGGTTGGCAGCGGCATCATCCACCCCTTGCCAATACGCATAATCTTGGAATATTTCTTCCCAAAGGTTTTCCAACATGGCAAGGCAAGTGTAGGTGCACAACAAATCAGACAAAATAAGCGCGCCGCCAAACGCTTTCCGGCCGCCTATCTGCTTAAACATGGCGTTTAGGTTAAGATCGCACTTCATCGGGTCACACGGTTTGGCTGACGAGATAATTTTGTTGTGATACAAGAAATTATCTATCATCTCTTCCGTTACGTAGCCCTCTTTGATAAGACGACTCATAAATAACTCTGCCTTATCCTTGCGCTGGCCCTTTTGGTGGATGTTAAATAATAGCTTTTGGCTTTGGATATCGCCACGCAGCGCTTTATTGGTCAATTGGCGGGCAAAACCCTGTTCTTTGGTAATTTTAGTTCCGTCCGTTAAGGTAATGGACGAGTTCAATTCTCGCTGGATATAGGTATAAATACCGTTTTTACTACCTTTGGTACGGCCCTTGGGGTTACCGCTTTGGCCGGGCTTGAATTGGGTTTTCTTGGGTGGCTTACCGTACCCTACTTCGTATGGTTTGGGTGCGACGATAGGTTGTTCCGTTTGCGCGGTTACTTCTTTTACTTCACTTTCGTTCATATACTGCTCCTTATGTTATGTTTTATTTGTTTCCGTCATAATTTTATCCCTCTAGAGTTAGTCTATTTTTTGCCGATAACGGCAAAACCCACGCTACATTAAAACATATTTTCTATTTTATGTCAATTTTTTCTATTTTTAATAGAAATTGACTCTTTTTGTAAAAAGAGTTATACTGTGTGTATTGGAGAACACTATGCTTTCGGCAAAACAAAAACAAATTTTAGAACTCGTCCAGCAAAACCCGCAAATCACTTTGGCAGAACTGGCTAAAGCGGTTGGTTTAAAATCGGTCAGCACCGTGCACGTGCATATCCGTAAACTGATTAAAGAGAACTTTTTGGAACGCAACGGACACGCATTGATTGCCACGCATAGGCCCGTGGATGAGTTTACCCCCATCCCCTTCTACGGATTTGCCCAATGCGGGGATACGGACATTTTTGCCGAGGAAAACATTGTGGACTATGTGAATATGCCCACTAAGTTTTTGCCCACTCCTACGCAGGATTTGTTTTTTATTAAGGCCAAGGGCGACTCTATGGAGCCATCTATCAGCGAGGGAGACCTACTGATGTTCCGCAAGACGAGCGAGTTACCCGCTGTGGGTAGTGTGGTATTATGCCGCAGAGCGGATGGGCTTAAAATCAAGCGCCTTGGCCAATATAACACCGAAAACGGCCTTGCTTACCGCTTGGTATCGGACAATAAGGCCAAATACGAGCCGTTCCCGGCAGATGAATCCGTCCAAATTTTAGCCAAATTAGTACGAATGAATTAAGGAGACGATATGACCAAATCCGCACTTGCTATTTTTGAAGATTTCAAAATCCGCCGCCACTATGACGAAAAAACGGAAACGTGGTATTTTTCGATTGTGGATGTGATTTATGCGCTGACCGAAAGTAAGGACCCACTAGCCTATTGGCGCAAATTAAAACAACGCCTAAAAGCCGAGGGAAACCAAACCGTGACAAATTGTCACGCTTTGAAAATGGTGGCCGCAGATGGCAAAATGCGCCTAACAGACGTAGCTACCCCGGAACAGCTTCTACGCCTTATCCAGTCCATCCCTAGCCCCAAGGCAGAGCCGTTTAAATTGTGGCTAGCCAAAGTAGGTTATGAGCGCATCCAGGAAACCGCGGACCCATCCAAGGCCCTGGACCGCGCACGCACCCATTGGAAAGCCCAAGGGCGCAGCCAAAAATGGATACAGCAGCGTATGATGGGCCAAGAAACCCGTAATAAGCTGACCGATTACTGGCAAGCACACGGAGTAACCAAATCGGACGATTTTGCCATGCTCACAAACGTCATCCACCAAGAGTGGAGCGATTTATCCGTAGCCCAGCACAAAAAGCTAAAAGGGTTGGAGCACGAAAACCTACGCGAACACATGAGTGAAGCAGAACTGCTTTTTACGGCGTTGGCCGAGTTATCCACCCGTCAAATTGCGGAAAAAGACAAGGCCGAAGGTGTACAAGAAAATAAAGTAGCCGGACACAAAGGCGGCAAGCTCGCCAGACAAGCACGTTTACAATTTGAAGAAGCCACAGGAACGAAGGTGGTTACATCCAAGAGTTCCTTGCCGGATTTTACACCGAAGAAACGGATTGAGAAGAAGTAAAAGCTATATATCCGCCACTTGAGATGCAAAGAATCACTCTTCAACTTCTTTGCAAATATCGTAATCAGCAATATGTTCTTGACGGAAACAAGCATTGTTGATATATAAATTAGGGTCTGCAATAAAATTTTGCCACCGTACTGCCTCTATATAACTGCAGTCACCGTGCCAAATCGTATCTCCTTTAGCACAAGGACCCTTATTAGGTTTAGAAATATTAAACTTATTTTTACGCAAAATATAAAATAGTGTGTTAGTATGATGCAATCTGCAACCAGAGGAACAACAACTCTTATTTTCCAAATAGTAGTCATATGAGTTATTTCTATCCGGCAATACAATAGCCACTAATGCATTAGTATGACTAGTATTGTCTTGACGGGTGGTTTCTTTTAGAGAGTACGCAATCTCCCAAGGAATCCATTGATCGCGCTCTCTCTTACCAGTTTCTTTCATCCCAGGAGAAATCAATACTAAAGTAACGGAACTATCATAAATTCTATCCCGTAGTTTTCCCCAAATACTCTCATCATCTAGTTGACTTAAATCCTCTCCATCATGCTCACATTTGCAAGTATGATCTAATTTCTTAAGAATTTCTTCTAAATAATCCACATAATTCCGCGATTTAGTCACACTTACAGAAGGCAACGGTGCTACATTGTAATCTTCGTATTTGTAAGAAATGAATATTTTTTTACCCATATATATTCCCAGCTCCTCTATTTACAACATATCCATACGATAATAGAAACTAACCACAAAGCCCCATAAAATCCCCAAATGGAAAAAGATTTTAAGCTTTCTAACCAACCCGAATATTTCTTTATA